>Ga0209780_1000044_pt1 | contig 60012 bp, 55 predicted proteins | sample WorMetexBAHAMAS2_FD_187384 | JGI IMG/M metagenome (GOLD analysis project Ga0209780, IMG submission 187384) | Marine gutless worms symbiont microbial communities from Max Planck institute for Marine Microbiology, Germany - Inanidrilus exumae... | ecosystem: Host-associated > Annelida > Digestive...
ACCAGTGGATTGGACCATTTGTGCGGTTTTCATTTTTCAGCCTCCTAAGTTAATTGATTATTGGTCTAATTTTTTAACTTAGCTGAGACTTGATCTTCGGGCAAATGGTCCTCTTCATAGTATCTACTTGGCGTTTTGGTAGGGCGGGGCACTGTACCCGCCGGTAGCAATCGATAGACCCACGCCTTTCGAAACGGAACAAACGGAACGGAATTATGACAATGGGTATAGATAACAGCACCTCACAATAGTTTGCCATTCCAAATTCGCCGCCCGTTGCTCTATCCCGGATGTTACGTCAAAAGGAGAAGTTCATGCACTATCCGGGATAGTATAATCCCCCCACTGCCCCGGCAAGAGGCAATGGAGGGATTGGGAGGCGCCTCTGATCGCGCCATTTATGGTACTCTAATAAAACGACACCATCGCGTTTCATAAAATCGCAAGGCGATTTTATGCCGACATCTCCCGGCGTGCCGCCATATCCACCATGACCCGTTCTCTGGCTCTGTCGATGCCGAGTGCTTTCCGTTTTTCGTCGATATGGGCGATCATCTTTCGCGCGTGCTTTATAGGATCGACTTCCAGATCCCACATGCCGCCGTAGAGTTTCTCGAACTCTTCGAATATATACTTTTGAAATACGGGGGCGCCGGTAACCGGTAGACCGACTCCGAAGACGGTATAGACGCCTGAAGCGACAAAGTAGTGTCCAATACTGATCGCTTTTTCACTCATCCACTCCGGGGCGCTTCCGGCTGCGGGTAGATCGCTGATGTCGTTCCCCAGTCCGCCTGCTTTGACAACCTCGGTGGCGGCCAAAAGGATCCGGCTGTTGTCCACACAGGAGCCCATGTGAAGCACGGGTGGGATTCCCACGGTTTCACACACTTCGGCCAGACCCGGACCGCAGAATACCGCCGCCGATTCGGGCGTCAGCAGCCCTTCCATGGCGCAGGCAATGCCGTTGCAGCCTGTGGTCAGAACGATGACGTCATTTTTAATCAGTTCCTTGACCACCTCGATATGCCCTTCGTTGTGGCGCGTCCGGGCATTGTTGCAGCCCACCACACCCCCGATGCCGCGGATTCGACCGTTGATGATGTTGTCGTTCAAAGTGTAGTAGCTGCCCCGGAAGGTACCGCCCAAATGATACTGAATGGCCTCGACGCCGAACCCGGCAACCTGAACCCCTTTCTGGGGGGGGATCATGACCTCGGCGCTCCTGTTTTCGTAATTGTCGACGGCCATTTTGACGATGCGTTCGGCGTCTTCCAGGGCATGATGCTCGTCGAATTCAATGTGGATGACGTTGTCCTGCTCCATGCGCGCAATGGGGTGGGTCGTGATGAGCTTGGTATGGAAACACTTGGCCACATTGGCAACGTTCTGAAAGATGCATTGGATATCGACCACCATGGCGTCGCAGGCACCGGTGATGATAGCCAGTTCCTGCTGGAGAAAGGTGCCGCATGGGGGAACCCCGTGGCGCTGGAGAACTTCATTTGCGGTACAGCATATTCCGGACAGCTGGATCCCTTTGGCGCCTTTGGACCGGGCATACTCCTGCATCTCTGGCGTTTGGGCGACGGCAACAATCATCTCCGACAGGATCGGTTCATGCCCATGAATGACAAGGTTCACATGGTCCGCTTTCATTACTCCGAGGTTGGCTTCGGACTGCACGGGATAAGGGGTGCCGAATAACACATCCTGCAGGTCGGTCGCCAGCATGGACCCGCCCCAGCCGTCCGCAATGGCCGCCCGGGTCCCCTGTTTCATAAGGTTTTTATAATCCTGGTCCACACCGATGTGGGTGCGATGCATGATTTCGACAATCTCCCGGTCGATGTTGCGGGGCAGCACGCCGTTCTTCTTCCACTTTTCGTATAGTTGCTGGGGGGCGCGCTTCAGGTACAGCAGTTCGCCTTCGTTTTTCCCCCACTCGTCGATGGCCTTTTCCGCCACCTCCAGGGCGATTTCATCCAGGTTCCGGTCGACTGTTTCACCGTCGATATCGACGGTTGTCGCCACATCGAAGTAAGGCGCAATGGCCAGCAGTTTGGTGTAATCTTTGATGTTGTACTCGTCCGTTTCTTTCCGGGCAACGCTGCGGAAGACTTCGGCCACACCCCGGCCATGGTCGGAGTGCGCTGCCGCGCCGCCTGCGATCATGCGGATAAAGTTGCGCGCGGCAATGGTATTGGGAGACGCCCCGCAAAGCCCTTTCCGTGTATCCTCACCTTCAATACCGCTTTTGGGCAACGGCAGGCGACAGGGCCCCATACCGCAATTTTTACAGCAGGTACCCTGTGACCCGATGTTGCAGGGCTTCATCTTGACGGCACGATCGAACACCGTCTCGACCTGGAGTTCATGGGCGCGCTCGATCATCGTCTGCGTCGCTGCGTCGATGGTAGCGGCGACAGGGTCCGCTAGTTTTTCGTTCTTGGCCTTTACCGGTTTTTTTTCTGCCATTTTGGAGCCCCCTCTCGCGAAATGCATTAGAGCCGTTAATAGAAATGATGCGCATCTGTGTCCGTTGCGGGGATCGCCGATCGCCCGCGACGGGGCAACTCCCGTAAAAGCTGCCCGGGATACCTGCACAATGAATCGGTCCCTTCTGATTATGCGTAGCATCATCTGTGCCATGGGGGGTGAACAGAAATAAAATAAGAATATCGGAAGGTTGAAAAAGACTTTTGGAAGAGTGTGATTTTTTCCGGAGAAAATTCGAAAATTTTCGAAACAGGTTTCTAATATTTCATATCGGCGGGACCACGATTTGCCTCCGCCCGGACAGTCCGAATCCAACATGCCGCTTTTTCAGTGCGCCGAACCCCCGATTGAGTTGTTCTTCAATCGAGTCAGGGTGCGGAATCCCGCCCCCCGGGGGAAGAATTTCCTTTCCTGAAAGAGGAATGTCACGGAAACCGGCAAAGCTTTTGCATTGTGAGAAGTATGGAATCAGAGTCATCCGGTGGTACGATAAATTCTTTTAATTTTCATCTGAAACGAATCATACCACAGGGGATCGGTTGGTTACTGTAAATAGGGGTGGACCGATCTCCATTTTTCACCAAATCTGCAGCTGTAAACATAATTGCCATGCCGAAGTCCTGGAGCATGTAATCCAATCAAGAGCATCTTAAGAAGGAGAAACAGATGGCCGTTGAAGTTGTGATCAAACGAAAATTTGTTGAGGAAAAAGCCAGGGAACTGACCCCGCTGATCGTAAAGCTGCGATCCCTTGCCCGATCCCAACCGGGTTATATTTCAAGTGAATCATTAAAATGTGTATATCCCCTCGACGACTACGATTACTTCATCAGAAGCAAATGGGACTCCCTTGAAGCCTGTTATGGATGGCTGCAAAGCCCTGAAAGAAGTAAAATTCAGCAAAGCATCGATACCATCTCCGGTGGAAAAACCGAATACCGGATTTACGAGCCGCTGGTTGGAGATATTATCGATAAATAAAATCGCCCAATGATGTGATGGTCGGTTCACCTGCCTCGGAAGCCAATCCGTGCAGCCCCCGTGCCAGCCCAGAATTTTCCCGCATCGAGGCCTTCATATTTCTGTCATATGATCATTATTTTAATTAACAGCATTATTTTTATGGCTTAAGTTATGGTCAAATGATCATAACTAAAAGGAAGGCTGGTCATGCCCAGGCCCAAGAAACCCAGATTTATCTCCGGATATCCGATCCTGGCCGCATTTGTTCCCCAGGGAGTTCCAGTTACTGGTCAGGTATCTCTATCGGTGGAAGAACTGGAAGCGATTCGGTTGAGTGATTTCGAGCATCTCGATCAGGAATCGGCGGCAAATCTCATGGGGGTTTCCAGGCAGACCTACGGTAGAATTCTGGCGACAGCCCGGAGCACCGTGGGCGAGGCCCTGGTAACGGGTAAGGCATTGAGGGTCCAGGGGGGAACCTTTGAAATGCGCGGCAGGGGCAGACAGCGACGGAGACGATTCAATCGGAGAAATCGATAAATAAAATCGATCACGATTTTGTGAAACGCGACGATGTCGCTTATAGGACAAAAGACCAAAATTTCAAGGAGGTGAAACTCATGCCACAGAAAGATGGAACCGGCCCCAAAGGAAAGGGCTGTGGAACCGGAAGAGGCCAGGGGTGCCGTGGGCAAGGCGGCAAGGGAGCCGGCCAGGGATCCGGTCAAGGCCGACGAGGCGGCAAAGGCAAAGGACAAGGTAGAGCCGGCGGCCAGGGCCGCGGGGAAAATCGATAATCGGTAACCAATGCAGGCCATTTTAGGCAGGCACCTAAGAAGGAGGACAAAATCATGCCAGATTTTGATAGAAGCGGGCCCATGGGCGCAGGCCCCATGACCGGGGGCCGGCGTGGTCTTTGTGATCGATCAGGCAATGCCATCGACCCGCCGGCATACGGCGGATTCGGGTATGGCAGAGGCATGGCATTCAGACGCGGTTTTGGCAGAGGATCCGGTCTGGGGCGAGGTGGAGGACGCGGTTACGGCAGGAGAGGATTCGGAGCTCCGGCCGGCTATCCCGCCAACATTAGCCTAAATAGAGATGACGAGATGGAAATGCTCAAAGCTGAAGCGGAGGCCATGAAAACTTCACTGGACGCCATCCAGAAAAGAATAGAGGACCTGGATCGCGGCGAATCGTCTGAATGATTCATATCAAACGTGTTTATCACGAATACAAGGGGTGGTGGATAACCACCCCTTGATCATTTATAGGGATTGCCGGAATTCCGTTCCAATTGATGGATGGGTGACACCCTGTTATAGCCGTTTCCACAAATATGTTCCGATTGGCGATTCCCCTCCCCTGGTGGGAGGGGCAAGGGGAGGGGGGATCAGCCTCACCCCCACCCAGACCCTCCCTCAAGGGGGAGGGATCAATACAGGCAAACGGAACGTCATTCTGAAAACCGCTCTAATATATCAGAGTTATCGGAATCGGTATCGACATCGAATATGCCATCCTGTCTCGATTCCGATTCCGATAGCGACCCCGACGCCGAGCGTGTCCAGGTCCGGATTCCCCATCTTTTTCTTTTCCGGGGTAGCATTTTATTTTTCCACTCCGCCCAACACAGATCGTCATGGATGCTGTTTTCTCCGGGAAATATTCGAAACCATTCAAACCCGATTTCTAATATTTTCGAATGGAATGATTGCATACTGCCGGCGGTGAGGAAATCACACCCCAAAAACAAGAAATTTCTCCCATTCCGTTGCAGACAAATATAGAACTATACAAGCTTTTCAGCAGGTTCGAACACCACTCCCCTCCATTGCATGGTTCTGATTAAAAATAAACCCGTTGAAGTAAAAACCGGCAAGGCTCTTGCAATGTCCAGTGAGGTGCAGGCTTCCATTTCCAGGTTGCAATGGATCGGTTTGACCAGACGGGCGTTCCAAAGAGGTTCGGGAGCCAGCGCATGGGGAGTTGCTATTGGAGATGCCAATCAGATGAGCTCGGACATTGCACTACAAGGTGACGTCCCGCAGAATTTGAATTGGAACGGCAACGCCGATGAGGACGTTGCTATGAATATGGATTGAAAGGAGGCTCGGTTAATGGAACTGACAGACATGTTGCCGCTGGAAGATTGGGCAAGTTTTGAAAAGGACCTTTTCGATCGATTTCACATGAACTGCACCGTCTACAACACATCGGGGATGGGGGTCACTGGAAAACCCAACTGGTGCAACCATCTGTGCCCCAGGATTAAGTCCAATCCGGATTCCCTTGCAGCGATATGCGCGCCCGGAAACCAGAACTTTATGGCCCTGGCAAAACTCACCAAGGCGCCCGTCATCGATGAATGTGATGCAGGATTCGTTAAAATTGCCGTTCCTATTTTTGTGAATGAGACGTTTATGGGTACCGCCGGGGGATGCGGACGACTTCCCGAGGGGGGAACGGTGGAGACATTTATCATAGAGAAAACAACCGGCCTCGATGAAGAAGAAGTCGCCAAGCTGTGTCACGGACTGGAGCCCATCACACGGGAACAGGCCGAGGACATGGCAGATTATATTGAACAGCGAATTTCAGAATTTGTAGACGAATACGAAAAAACCGCTACGGCGGTTCAATGAGCTCTGGAATGATACCATCATGAAACGCTTTCAAAAATTCCTTGATAACTGGACTGACGATGATCTCGGCACCAAGCCGATATTTCGTTCCCTGCTTGAAGGCATACTAATCAAGGCAGACACCAATGTCGAGTGTAACGAGCGGCCGGGAATCAGTTACTCGTTCCGCTTGTCCCATAAGCGTCAGAAGGACCGGCCGCTGTTTACGATGATTGACGTCATCGACGACGATCCGAAACAACGCTGGCTGTCTGTCTGCTTTTTTGGGGACATGATCGAGGACCCGGACGAACTCGGAGATCTCATTCCAGGGGGCTTGCTTGGCTCGGACGGCTATTGCTTCGACATTACCGATCCCGATGAACACCTCAGGGACTACGTCGACAAGCGAATCCTGGAGGCCTACGAACACGCAGGCAGCTGCTGAATGGAGGGACCGAACATGGTCGCCAGGGCGTTAGTGCTGAAGGGAATCGCCCATATGGATTGGGATGACTTCGAACAATCCATTCATGACCGTTTCGGTGTCAATACCGTGGTGCTGGGAAAAGATGGAGATCGCAGGACATCCGGAAAAAATGATTGACACGGCAGCGATAGGTAAGTATTAGCTTTTGAGCATATGCTCATAAGTTGGTGGCTCTCTCAGCGCGGCTTATGTGCTACCGATGTATGGCTAAACGGCCCAACATAGTTTCGGATCCCTTTGGGGATGGATCTTGATGTCGCTAAAAACGGTACCTTGTAGGAGGGACAACCCATGTCTGATCAGGTCGTAAGGCTTGGCGGGAAAACACAATCCACATTTATCGACAAAGTCAAAGAACTTCTTCCGGAAGGCGGCAATTTAAATCTCTGCCTCACATGCGGTGCATGCTCTTCCGGATGCCCGGCCACCGGATTGGATGGCCTGGATCCGCGAAAATTTTTACGTATGGCGGCCTTGGGACTGGATGACGAGATTAGAGCATCGGACTGGCCGTGGATGTGTACCATGTGTCAACGGTGCATCTACGTTTGCCCGATGAAGATCGATATTCCCCAACTGGTCTACCATGCCCGGGGACTCCGACCCAGGGAAGAGCGGCCCAAGGGTATTCTCGGCTCGTGCGATATGGCGTTGAGAAACGAGAGCACCAGCGCCATGGGCGCTTCACCGGACGATTTTACCTTCGTTGTTGAAGATGTGCTGGAGGAATACCAGGAGGCCCAGCCGGAGTTTGCCGACATGAAGGCGCCCATCGACAAGCAGGGCGCTGAATTCTTTTTAAACCAGAACTCCAGAGAGCCGGTGACCGAACCGGATGAAATGGTGCCGTTGTGGAAAATTCTTCACCTGGCCGGTGTCGACTGGACATACGGAAGCAAAGGCTGGGCCGGGGAGAACTACTGCATGTTCCTTGCTGAAAACGACGACTGGGAACATGTCACCCGCACCACCGTGAACCAGGCCAATGAACTGGGGTGTAAAACGTTTCTCAATACGGAGTGAGGGCACGTCACCTTCTCAGTCCGGGCCGGACTGAAAAAATTCAACCTCGAGCACAACTTTGAAGTCAAAAACATCTATGAATACTACGCCAAGTGGATCCGCGAAGGGAAGCTGAAGGTCAATTCCGATTGGAACAAAGACCTGAAAGTCAAGTTTACAGTCCAGGACCCCTGCCAGATTATCCGAAAAAGTTATGGCGATCCCATTGCAGAAGACCTGCGGTTTGTTGTCAAGTCGATAGTCGGAGAAGAAAACTTTATCGACATGGAACCCAACCGATCCAACAACTATTGCTGCGGTGGCGGCGGCGGTTTTCTACAGTCCGGATTCAAGGAACAGCGACTGGAATTCGGCAGACTGAAAGACGAGCAGATCCAGGAGACCCAAGCAGAATATTGCATCGCCGGATGTCACAATTGCCATGCCCAGATTCATGAACTCAGCGAACATTACGGGGGCGGATACCATGTGGTGCATCTATGGACGTTGATCTGCCTATCGCTGGGAATACTGGGGCCCAACGAACGGACCTACCTGGGTGACGATCTCAAGGAAGTAAACGTCTTTCATCCCGAAACAGCTATGTAAATTTCCTGTTTGGACCGACGGTTTTCGTTTCGGCGGTAGCAATGCCACAGGTATCTGCTACAAGTGCATCAATTTTAATACAGTCAGAAAGCCTTTAATTGACTTTGGGGCGGTGAACTCAAAACCTATTTTTTCACAGACTAGATAGCCAGATCGAACTACAACCAAGCGGCGCATATCCGCTCCGCTAAAAAGGAGGAGGATTCATGAAGACGTGTTTCAAGACAGCGGCTATTTTTACGGTAATTATTTTGTTCGCCATAAACATGGCTTTGGCTCAGGACAAGAAAAAAAAATCCGACCGGCAGAAATTCGGCGCGGACAACAGAATTGAACAAGTGAAGAAACTTAAGGTCAAGACCAGCGACAAAAAGCACCGCTGGAAGATGGTACTTCCCTGGTCCAAAGGCCTTCTGTTCTATGACATGGCCGTCCATTTCTGCGATACGGTCCGCTTGGCTTCTGGCGGCCGCCTTGTAATAAAGCCTTTTTCGGCCGGTGAACTCGTTCCCGCGATGGAAATTTTCGATGCGGTCAGCAAGGGTTCTTTTGATGCAGGACATGACTGGCCCGGTTACTGGAAAGGCAAGAATGAGGCTTTCATCGCCTTCGGTTCTGTTCCCTACGGGCTGGACGCCGAACTCTACAATATCTGGCTCTATGAAAGGGGTGGCCTGGAGGAGATGCAGGCCCTCTACGGCCGATATAATCTCTTTGCTTTGCCCGGTGGCCAGGCGGGCCAGGAAATGGGACTCAACTCCAACAAGCGTGCTACGAAGATGGAAGATTTCAAAGGGCTGAAGGTCAGAACCTGGGGTTGGTACCTGGACATTCTGAATGAACTTGGGGCCTCCGGAGTTGCCACACCGGGTGGCGAAGTCTACCTTTCCCTGCAGACGGGTGTCCTCGATGCGGCCGAATTCTCTTCACCGGCGGTTAATTATCCGATGGGATTTGACGAAGTCACGGAATACATCATCCAGCCCGGCGTGCATCAACCCGCCTGCCAATTCGCCTTCTTTTTCAACAAGAAGTCATATGACAAATTGGGTGACGACCTGAAATGGATTCTCGACACTGCCGCCAAAGAAACGCAACTGTGGAGCTACTCTTGGCTCAACAACCTCAACGCCGAAGCAGTCCGCCGCTTCAAGAAAAAATCCGAAATCGTGATGATGGATGAGACGGCCATTGTGGATTTTGCCAAGACAACGCAATCATACATGGAGAAGGTGAAAGAACGATGTCCCGATTGCAAACGTCTGATTGAATCTCAAGAAGCGTTGAAGAAGGACTTCGCAGAATGGCGTGCTGCCAGAGCCGGAGTTACCCCTTGGCCGCTGGATGAGGTTGTACAAGGGAAATTGCACGAATAGGGGCATTCCAGATAAAGAGAAAGACATGCTAACGATGGTGACCTGCCGGTTTCCTCGCCCGACGTGGATCCGGCAGGGCTCCTTTCAATCTAAATCCGTCGTTTTGATAAACGATGCCCAAGTATTTTTCTTCTTTGCCAAGCCAAACAGATATTTTTGACCTCATTTTTATACCGGTCATCTATCTCGCGGGGTAAAAACAGGAGCGTGTTGGAAAATGAAACAGCTCACGAAAATAATTGACAAGTGTGTCCAAAAACAGGCGGAAGTAATGTCTCTTCTCATGGTGCTTCTGGTTGTGATGATGTGTTATGAAGTTATCAGACGATATTTCTTCAACGCACCGACGATCTGGGGCCTGGAGTTCACAACCTTTATCTTCGGCGTGCATTTTGTCATGGGGTATAGCTATACTGAATTATTCGACGGTCATGTGAGAGTTGATATTTTCAGCAGCAAATTCTCAAAAAAATTACAAGACATCCTATATATCGTTCTGACGATCTGCATAACGCTGCCCCTTGTCTTGCTGCTCGGCATCTGGGCCTGGGATAATGCGATCACTTCTACCAAGATTCTGGAGTCCCTGTCATCGGCATGGGCTCCGCCAATCTGGCCCGTGAAGCTGTTTATGGCTTTAGGGTTTACCTTTCTTTTCCTTCAAGTTTTTTCCAACTTAATCAAACGCTTTTTAACCTTCGGTCAAAAGGAAACTATTCGCTAAGAGGATGCTATGAGTCCAGAATTTTTAACCATTGGAATGTTTGCCACGCTTATTTTGCTAATCGTATTCGGGCTCCCCTTGGCGTATTCACTAGCCGGAACAGCAGTGATCTTTGGTTTGATCGAAAACGGTTTCAATCTTGACGGTCTCCTGGGTTTTTTTATCAATAATGCTTGGGGCACCATGAACAATTTCGTGCTTGTTGCGGTTCCTTTGTTCATCCTGATGGCGCAGCTGTTGGATCGTGCTAAAATCTCGGACGCCCTGTTTGAGGCCCTCTACGTGGTCATGGGTGCGATAAAAGGCGGGCTCGGTTTGGCGGTCGTCTTCGTATGCGTAATTTTGGCCGCAACCACAGGTATCGTTGGTGCTTCAGTCGTTGGAATGACGCTCCTTGCAGGTCCAAAACTCCTCGAGAAGGGGTACAACAAGGAAATGGCCGCCGGCCTGATTTGTTCCGGCGGCACACTCGGTATTCTGATTCCTCCAAGTATTATGCTCGTAGTCTATGGGGGGTTGACAGGGCTCAAAGAAACTTCGGTTGGTGCCCTTTTCGCGGCCGCCATCCTGCCGGGACTGCTGCTATCATTTCTATATATGGCCTACTTATTTATTGTGTGCCAAGTAAAACCAACCTATGGTCCCCCGATCAGCAAACAAGAGGCCTCGGGCTACTCTGCCCAGGAAAAAATGTGGATGGTGATAAAGTCCATGGTCCCTCCGCTGGTGCTGATCTTTGCAGTCATGGGCACCATCCTCGGTGGTATCGCAACACCTTCCGAGGCGGCGGGAGTTGGTGTTTTAGGTGCGGCTATCCTCGCAATCGCCCGCGGAAGCTTCAATCGGAAGGTAGTCTTTGAATCCTGAAAAGCGACGCTCAAAACCACATCCATGGTTATGATCCTGGTCCTTTTCGGCAACCTGTTTAGCGCCACATTTCTCTTTGTGGGTGGGGGCGATGTCATCACCGACCTACTCATTGGAGGGGACCTCCAGCCGGCCGTAATTCTCTTCATCATGCTTTTCGCAATATTCATGCTGGGAATGTTCATCGACTGGGTGGCCATCCTCCTCGTCTGCCTCCCGGTTTTCATGCCTGTCTGTATGGAGCTTGGCTTCAATCCCTTATGGTTCTCAATGCTCATCTGTATAGTTTTGCAGACCTCATTTCTAACACCCCCCTTCGGCTATGCACTTTTCTATTTTGCAGGCGCCGCTCCTGAGGGAAAATACGAGATGATGGAAATCTACAAAGGCGTGCTACCGTTCATCGCCCTGCAAGCCATTGGCGTTTTGATCTGCATCCTCTTTCCGTCAATCATCACATATATTCCAAGCGTCATTTTCAGATGATAGCGGGTGATAAAAAAAATGATTTCTATACATTCCTTAATAAAGGATCCCCAACTCAGAGACACGATCAAAGTCCAACATGTTTGATAATAAAAAGACTTATAAAACTTTTTGGAAAGGAAGCTATCAATGAACATCGGCAGCCTTTTACCTCACCACGCGCGCTATCGGCCCGACCATCTGGCTTTCGTCTGCAACGAAGAGCGGTTCACATACAAGGCCTTCAATGCCTACGTGAACAAATTGGCCAACGCCCTGTTGGCCTGCGGACTATCCAAAGGAGACAAATTCACTACTGTCCTGCCCAACTGTGTGCAACTCATGGCCGCCTATTGGGCTGCGGCCAAGACAGGTCTGGTCATTGTGCCCAGTAGTACAATGCTCAATGAAGGCGGGTTGGCCACCCTTCTGAAAGATTCCGACACCACCCTTGTAATCGCCGACGCCGGTTTTGCCGACGTTCTGGACCGTTTGCGTGTGGGGCTTCCTGCCATCGCCGACGACCGATACGTGCTGGTGGGGTTGGACGGAACACGGGAAGGATTTTGCAGCTACGAAGACTTCGTAGGCCCGGCAAGCGAGGAGAACCCGCCCGAGACCCCCATCACCGACGATGACATGTACAATATCATGTATTCCAGCGGTACCACAGGCGCGCCCAAGGGGATCGTACACACCCATTATGTAAGGGCCATGTACTGCACAATTTTCGCTGCCTCGTGGCGCATGAATCCCGAGAGCGTGACCCTGCATGCCGGCGCTATCGTCTTCAACGGTGCCATGCTGGACCTGATGCCTTGGATGTTTCTGGGAGCTACCTACATTCTGCATGAGAAATTCGATCCGGAAGCGGTCATCGCCGATATCGAAAAAGAGAAGGTAACCCACATCATCATGGTGCCGGCCCAGATTATCGCCATCCTCAACAGTCCGGCCTTCGACCCCAAAAAACTGGTTTCCCTGGAAATGATCCAAAACGTGGGTGCCCCATTGTTGCTGGAGTACAAGCACCGCCTTAACGAGGCGCTGCCCGGACGCTTTTACGAACTCTATGGGCTCACCGAAGGCTTTATGACCGTACTGGATAAACATGACGCCATTCGTAAAGTCGGCTCAGTGGGCGTGCCGGCACCCTTTATGGAGATGCGTATTCTCGACGCAGACGGACGCGAATGCCCACCCGGTGAGATCGGTGAAATCTGCGGCCAGAGTCCTATGATGATGCCCGGTTATTACAAGCGTCCGGATCTTACCGAAAAAGCCATTGTCGACGGATGGTTGCATACGGGTGATCTGGGGTACGTGGACAATGATGGTTTTCTGTTTTTGGTCGATCGTATGAAAGACATGATCATTTCCGGTGGCGTGAACGTCTATCCAAAGGACATTGAAGAAATTGTCGTCCGTCACCCGGAAGTCAGTGAGGTGGCTGTTTTAGGCGTTCCCGATGAGAAATGGGGGGAAGTACCCATTGCGTCGGTTGTGCTTGGCCCGAATGCGACGGTTACCCCTCAAGAATTGATCGAATGGACCAACAGCCGGGTGGACGCCAAATTTCAACGTATTCGTGATGTCGTCATTATGGAATCGTTTCCGCGAAATGTCGCTGGCAAAATGCTCAAGAGAGAAATGCGAGTGGCGTATCAAAACGAGGGGGCATAAAACGGAGGGCGGGAAGGCATAGCCAAGAACTAAATTCCGCGCAACAATAGAATAGGGTAGACTACGGCAGGGAATATTGTGACAGGGTATTTCCGGCCGCAACCCAACTGTGGACTGGACCGCTCATGGACGCTACCACGGAAGGCAGATTGACGGTTTCAGAACTGGAAAACCGCTGGAACAATGCCCTGGTCATGACCTTGAATGCGGTTACCAAACATCCAGCCGTTTACCGTGAACTGAAATCTTTGGCCGGTGAGATCGTTGCCAAGCCACTCGATATCAGGGAGTATTTGCCCACGGCGCAAAAGCTGGTCGAATTTCTTCAGCAGATGGATCCGAACAATCTTGGCAGCATCTTCTGCTTTTTCAACGATCGTATCGCACCGTCCAGCATCTGGGATGCGACCTGGCTGCGGATGGAATGCGAAGATCTGTTGGCCCACCTTAGGGTATTTGATGAATGGCGGTTGAACACGTGCGGATTAAGGGTGGTTCAATAACCGATAGGAAGCATAAAACTACGGTCCTATGAACAAAAATAAGGAGTGAGTCAGTTGTATCCCACTCTTTGAATCCTATTTAGCCGCCCGCTCCCCTTCGATCCCGCCAAGGCGGGACTCAGGGTCGCTCGACTGAAATGTCTGTGTTCGTCTGCGTCAGTCTGCGGCTATTTTCTTTCGGTGCTGAGGAGTAAATGAAGACAATGCGACCGTGCCGCATATAAAAAAAGGGGAAGTATGAACTTCCCCTTAATTCTTGGACTGATGTGGATAGTCAGTAGGATAATTAGTACGAGGTAACCTCGTTGTTTGCATCGGTGATGTTAATGGCAATTCCTTTACCGCCGTCCAGGCGGTGGGTAGCGCAGCTGATTCATGGGTCATAGGCGCGAACCGCCATCTCAATGGTGTTGAGAATCCCTTCGTTGACCTCGCCGTTCTTGATCAGAGTGCGGGCCGCCTGGTTGACGCTCATGTTGATGGGGCCCAGGTTGTGCGTGGTGCCGACGATCATGTTGGACCGGATGATCAATCCGTTCTCATCAGTGGAGTAATCGTGGATCAGGGTGCCCCGGGGCGCTTCCACGCAACCGATGCCGCGGCCGGCTTTGGGCTCGGCCGGGGTGCGGACGTTGGGATCGGTGATCTCCGGGTCCTCCAGGATCTCGATGGCCCGTTCACAGGCATACACTTCCTCGATGAGCCTGGCGTAGTGATACAACAGGGTGGCCTGGGCCGGACGGCCGAATTTTTCTCTAAATTCCTCCAGTTCCGCTTGTGCCCTGGGGGTTGGGATTTTGTCCGCCACGTTGATTCGGGCCAGGGTGTTGGAGCGATAAATGCCTTTGGGCGCATCCAGGTCCATGGAAAATCCTTCGTCCCAAACGCGGGCGTAGGGAAATTTTCCGTAGGAGTGGGGAATGACCTTCTCAGCGATATAATCGGTATAATCTTCCGCGCTGAACTCAGTGAAACTGCCATCGGCTTTCATCAGCCGAAGTTTGCCGTTGTAAAGATTGAGGGCACCGTCGTCATCCACCGTACCGAGAAAGCCCGTATTGATTACCCCCACGGTTTGCATTGCCTCCATGTACTTGGGGAAGACTTCGGTCTTGGCAAACTCCATGGTGAAGAGCGCAAAATCGAGAATTTGGCGCATCCGGCCGAGAATTTCGACACGGTCTTCTTCCAGCATGGGTTTGGCAAAGCCGCCGGTCACACCCGCAACGGGGTGGATGGTTTTGTGGGTAAACTGGTCCAGGGTCATCTTGGCCAGATACCGCATTTTCACGACCTGTTTGGCCAGATCCGGGTTGGCCTGGGCAATGCCGATCACATTGCGTGCCGCGTAGTCGGCATCCGGTCCGATGACGAAATCGGCAGCCGCCAGGAAGAAAAAGTGGAGCAGCTTGTCTTCGGCATGGGCGATGGTCTGCATCAGTTCCCGAAGTTTCTGTCCGGCCGGCGGCGGCGTCACGCCGAAGCAGGCATCCACTGCCTTGTTGGCGGCCAGGTGGTGCATCCACGGGCAAATGCCGCAGATTCGGCTGACCAGGCGGGGTACTTCTTCGGCCGGTTTTCCCTCGATGAATTTCTCGAATCCCCGGAGGGACTGGATGTTCACCTGGGCGTCCTGGACATTGCCGGCATCATCCAACTGGATGCCGATGGCGGCGTGCCCTTCGATTCGGGTGATGGGTTGAATGTTGATGGTCTGGGACATGGGCTATCCTTCCTTTCTATTGGCTGGGGGACGGAGCAGGCTGTGGGCTCCGGAAAACCGCAGCATGGAGACGCTCTCGGGCAGTGATTTGATGTCGATACCGTTGGAGGCCAGGGCATTGAGCATGTCCAGCCGCTGATTGCCTTCCGGCTGAACCGGACCGTAGCAACCCCGGCAGGGAACCCGAGCCGATATACAGCGCGGATTGATCTGGTCACCACCGCAGCCGGCCCGGGTGACCGGCCCCATGCAGAGCACGCCTTGCTCCAGAAGGCACCGCATCTTATCCAGGGGCTCGTCGGGCGCCGCGTATTGGGGGGCCTGTAAAAACCGTCTCAAGGTCTTCAATTTTCCTTTGCCCTCCCTTTGGGTCGGGCAGGTGTCGCAGACGCTTTTTCCCGGGAGTTCGGGCGTTTTTCCCTCCACCAGGGCCACAAGGGCGGAAAAGATGTGGTCCGGATGGGGCGGGCACCCGGGAAGACAAAGGTCCACTTTTATCTTCTCGTCTACGGCATAGCACGCATCCAGGAGAGCCGGGATGGACTCGGACGGGTGAGCCTCGGCGGGATCCGTGGACTCGGTCGTGTAATAGCGGTCCAGAATCTCTTCGTTGGTGTATGAATTGGCCATGGCCGGTATCCCGCCATGGGTGGCACAGGTGCCGAGGGCAATAATGATATCACATTTTTTGCGCATCTCCCGGGCAATTTCCAGATGTTCTTCGTTTCGAATACCACCGCTGATCAGTCCCACGTTCGCTTCAGGAATGTCGACGTGGTGGCCGTCTCCGAGCTGGCCGTAATATTTGTGGTCCATCAACGCCGGGATGTGAAGAAATTCGGCAACCTCCAGCACATCCAGCAGCCGCTCGCCCATATCGAGGATGGAAATTTCACATCCCGAGCAGGAGTTGAGCCATTCACTGACTACTTTTACCTTCATTGGGGGTCCTCCTATAGTGGTTGTCAAAAAAACGTTCCGTTTGCCGAACGTTTTTTTGTTACAACACTTATGCCGCCTTCCATATTTCGGAACATATTTATGGCAAACGGTATAAAATTCAATGCCGGAGCAATGAATTCTGCAATAATAAGCCGACGATGAGTTCGTTCATCATGGGTTCGGTTACCCTCACGATGAATCGGGTGTTCATTCGGGACCGTCAAATACCGACGCGAACCGATGGAGACCCCAGTTCCCGGCGGGCCTTTCCCGCCGATTCCTTTTTCCGCCGGGACCAATTGTGCACCGTTTCCAGTGCGGTGCTGGCATAGGTTGGATTGTCTTCATAGTTGAAGGACTCCAGAACACCGGTGGTTTTGGCATCAGCCAGGGCCGCCCGGCCCAACGGGGTTCGGGTGATGACCGTGGTCCACCCCTCTTCGGCTCCGATCCCGCCGAAGGAGATATCGGCAAACTCGGCCGCATAGTCCTCGCAGTACTGACAGGCGTAACGACGAATGGCTTCCATGTCCTCCAGGGCGATGGCCTTGATCTCGCCGGAGGTCAGGTGGACCATGAGGCCTTCTTTCACATTGACTTTCCTCACATCCTCCCAGTCGAAACCACCCTTCCGGGCCAGCATGTCCCGCTCTTTTTCCCCGAAGGTGAAATTGCCGGAGCAAAACAGCCCGAAGCAGAACTTAATGCTGTCGGAGGGGACCAGCCCCAGGACCTGCATGCGACGTACGGATTGGATCTGGCAGGGCGTCCCCACCAGGGCCACTCGTTCCAGACCCTTTTTCACCATGGGATCGAACTCTTCAATGGAGGAGTAGGTCATGTACTGCTCGCTGAAGCTGTGCATGCCATGGAGCGTATCGAAAAAGAATCCGGCGGATTCCAAAATCTCTTCCCGGCGGGTGGCCAGAAAGGGCCGGCGCTGAAACGGTCCAACCTGTTTGGCCACGATGGCACCGTCAATACGGCCCCGGTCAAAGAGGTGGAGCAGCAAGGCGGTGACCACGCCCCCGTCGGTGGCCCGTCGCCGGACCTCCTTGTCCTGGGCACGCAGCACGGTGGTCTCCATGATCCGCCCCATGGGTTCACTCCAGGCTGCCCGGCGGCGGGTCTCCTCTTCCAGGTCATCGATTTCCGGGCAGATGGCGTGGCAGAGGCCGCATTCGATGCATTTCTCAATTTCGCCGTATCTGGGCTTGCCGTCCTTGCTCAGCTCCAGCGCGGCGTAGTTGATGGCCGTGCAGAAGGTCACACAGCCGCCGCACCGGTGGCAGAGCCCGGGTTTTTGAACTTCCTGAATCAAGTCAAAAAATGTTTTCATGTCTTCTCCCCATATATGGCCGATGGCCACCGGATAAGGTTACATCTCCGATTCCGGATGGAATACGTCCACGTCTTTCAAATCATCCCCGAGGTAGGCCCGCTCATTGGGCCCCAGAATTCCCAGGGAGAGGCAGATCAGGGTCCAGAGGTGGACGGTCTGCCAGGCGTGGTCGCGTATCTCGGCCAGGTCATGAATCTGGGCATGGCAATTATGGCAGGGCGCAATGCAGTAATCCGCCCCGGTGGCCAGAATCTGTTCGGCTTTCAACTCCCCGTATTTCCGTCGCTGTTCCGGGTATCCGGATTGGAGAAAACCGCCCCCGCCCCCGCAACAGTAGTTGTTGGATCGGTTGGGCACCATGTCGATGAAATTTTCCTCGCCCACCACCGATTTGACCACAAACCTCAAGTCCTCTGCGATGGGATCGCCGTAGCTTTTCCGTACGATCTGGCAGGGATCCTGGACCGTGAATTTGATTTTGCGGTCCTTGTTCCAGCTGGGATCCACCTTGAGTTTTCCTTCGCGAATCCATTTGGCGTAGTATTCATAGATGTTTTTAACTTCAAAGTTGTGCTCGAGATTGAATTTTTTCAGTCCGGCCCGGACTGAGAAGGTGACGTGCCCTCATTCTGTGTTGAGGAACATTTTACAGCCCAATTCGTTTGCCTGATTCACCGTCGTGCGGGTCACATGCTCCCATGCATCATCGTCGGCCAGAAACATGCAGTAGTTCTCCCCGGCCCAGCCTTTGCTCCCGTATGTCCAGTCGACACCGGCCAGGTGAAGGATCTTCCACAACGGAACCATTTCATCCGGTTCCGTGACCGGCTCCCGGCTGTTCTGGTTGAGGAAAAACTCCGCCTCCTGTTTGTCGATGGGCGCTTGCATGTCGGCAAATTCCGGCTGGGCCTCCTGGTATTCCTCCAGCACATCTTCCACCACGAAATCGAAATCCTCCGGAGAGGTGCCCATGGCACTGGTGCTGTCGTTTCTCAGCGCCATGTCGCAGGAACCGAGAATTCCCTTGGGCCGTTCTTCCCGGGGCCAGGTGGCCCGGGCGTTGTAGATCAGCTGGGGGATGTCGATTTGCATGGGGCAGACGTAAATGCACCGTTGGCACATGGTGCACATCCAGACCCAGTCGGATTTGGTTACCTCCTCATCCATGCCCAGGGCTGCCATGCGCAGAAATTTTCTCGGGTCCATCCCTTCCAGTCCGGTGGCGGGACACCCCGAGGAACAGGCGCCGCAGGTCAGGCACATGTTCAGATTCCCCCCTTCCGGAAGGATCTCTTTGACTTTGTCGATAAACGGCGTTTTGGATTGGCCACCCAAATGGACAACTTTCTGTGTCATGCTATCTCCTTCCTCAAGCGGACAGCGCCGCAGTCTCCGGTGCTTCGACTACGGGGATATCAGCCTCCGCTGTTGAAGCCCGCAGGGGGTTCGGCCCCAACGCACGAATGGTTTCGGTAAACCTGGTGACGACCTTGGCAAACCGGGGCCCTTCGGCGGAAGAAACCCATTCGATGGCAAACCGGTCCGGATCGATACCGGCATCTTCGAGTACGATTTCGATGGCTTCGGCCCGGGATAACGCTTTGTAATTACCGTCCAGGTAATGGCATTCTCCCAGATGTCAGCCCATGACCATAACGCCGTCGGCACCCTTTTTCAGAGCGTTCAGCACGAGCTCCGGGTGAACCATTCCGGAGCACATCACCCGGATGGGGCGCATATTGGTGGGGTATTGCAGCCTGGAAACCCCGGCCAGATCGCCACCGGCATAGGCGCACCAGTTGCACAAGAATCCAATGATCGTGGGTTCGAACTGCTCAGTCATCTATACTGCTCCTTTCAAAAAAAAGGTCGTTGTGTGTTTTCAAATGCGTTTCAGCTCTGTCCACCCGGATCAGGATGCCTCCAGAGCGGCATCGACCTGAAGTTGAAGCTGGTCCATGGTGAACCCGTGCACGAAAATGCCCCCCTTGGGGCAGGTCGCCTCGCAAAGACCGCACCCCTTGCACAATGCGGCATCGGTGGCCACACGGTTGTGGGTGGTGCCGTCAGGGGATTGGAACTCTTCAAGCCGGATGGCGTTGTAAGGGCAAACGTCCAGACAAAGGGCACATCCGTCGCAGTTGTCTGTGACGAACGACTTGATGGCATCCAGGCGCATCTTCTCCTGGGCCAGGACAACCCCGGCCCGGGAGGCAGCCGCCTTGGCCTGGGCGATGGCCTCGTCGATGGGTTTGGGATAGTTGCAGAGCCCCGCCACAAACAGACCATCCACCGGCATGTCCACGGGTCGCAATTTGGGATGGGCCTCATTGAAAAATCCGTCTTCGTTCCGGCCGGCTTTATACAAGGTCGCCAGGTTGCCATCGGTGTGAGGCTCGATGGCCGAAGCCAGCACCAGATAGTCGGCCGAAAGCTTCAGGGGACACTGGGAGATGGGGTCGAACACATCCACCTCCAGATTTTGGTCTTCCCGGCGCACCACCGGTATATTGTCCGGATCGTAGGGGATGAACAACACACCCAGTTCGCGAGCTTTTTTGTACAGTTCTTCCCGCATGCCATAGGTTCGGATGTCCCGGTAAAGGACAAAAATTTTCATCTCCGGATTCAGGGACTTTAACCGGATGGCGCTTTTCATGGTGTGGGTGCAGCAGACCCGGCTGCAATAAGGACGTTTGGCGTCCCTGGATCCGACACACTGGATGAATACGACACTGCCGGCCCGCTTTACATCGTCTGAAGCGTCCCGAAGCCGGGCATCAAATTCCAGATGGGTCATGACCCGTTCGTCTTCCCCATAGAAATGGGTCTCTGGCCTGGCTTCCCTGGCACCGGTGGCCACTACGGCGATGCCGTACTCAATGGACCGCACATCGCCGTTGACGTCTATCTCACTCTTAAAATTTCCCACAGATCCTTCCGCGGACAACAGCGCGGTATTCTTCAGCACCGTGATGCGATCATGCTCCTCAACGCGGTTGATCAGGGTTTCGAGCATGGGACGAACCGGGTCTCCGTTGCCGGTGGTGTTCAGGGACCAGGCGTTTCCGCCCAGGCGGTCGGATTGCTCGATGAGAATGGTGTCAAACTGTTGTTCAGCCAGAGCCTCAGCCGAGGTCATACCGGCGATACCGCCGCCGATGATCAGGGCTTTCTGGGTGACTGGTACACTTTTCCGATCCAAAGGCGCCGCCCGGGAGATCTTTGCGACCGCCATGTGAACCTGATGCTTGGCCTTTTCCGTGGCCAACTCTGGCTCCTTCTGGTGGACCCATGAATTTTGATTCCGGATATTGGCCATCTCCACCATATAGGCGTTGAGACCGGCCTCTTTCAGCGTTTCCTGAAAGAGCGGTTCGTGTGTCCGGGGCGTGCAGGCCGCCACCACAATACGATCCAGTTCATGTTCGGCAATGGCCTTGGCAATCAGATCCTGGGTGTCTGCCGAGCAGGTGAACAGGTTGTTCTCCACGAGCACCACATGGGGGAGGTGCCGGGCGTATTCCGCCACCGCCTCGACGTCCACCACACCGGCGATGTTGGTTCCGCAGGAACAGACAAAGACACCGATGCGGGGCGCCCCTGGATCGATCTCCCGCTCCGTGGGGTATTGTTTTTCCTGGGTCAGGGTGCCCTTGGCGCTGGTTAGCAGGGCGGCCGCTTCGGCGGCCGCAGAAGATGCTTCGGTGACCGACCGGGGAATGGCCTTGGGGCTCTGGAAGGCGCCGGTAACATATACGCCGTCCCGGGAACTGGCCACGGGCGAAAAATAGCCGGTTTTGGCGAAACCGAATCGATCGATGTCGATGGCAAAGGTGTCGGCCAACTGCCGGGCATCCTCCGGCGCCTCCAGGCCGACCGACAGCACCACCATGTCATAGTCGGCCGTTTCCATGCGGCCGTTTTCGGTGAGGTATCGGAGAAGGACCCCATGGTTGCCCGGTCCGGGTTCTATGGAATGGGGCCGGGCGCGCAGGAACTCGACGCCTTTTGCCTTGGCGTCTTCGTAATACCGTTCGAACTCCTTACCGGGGGTCCGGATGTCCATATAAAAAATGCTCTGCTGCAAATCCCCGCCGGGCATGTGTTCGGCGGTGATCAGAGATTGTTTGATGGCGTACATGCAACAGACGCCGGAGCAGTAGCTGTTGTCGCAACGGTTGGTGCTCCGTGAGCCGACGCACTGAATCCAGGCAATTTTGCCGGGTTCCCGGTTGTCCGAAGGCCGTTTGAGATGACCCATGTGAGGCCCGCCGGCCGAAAGCAATCGCTCGTATTCCAGGCTGGTGACCACGTCGGGAATTTGTCCGTATCCGTAGAAATCCAGCGACGACGGGTCAAACGGTTTGTAGCCCGGCGATAGCACTACCGCACCCACGTTGAGGGTCACGATCTCTTCTTGGTCTTCGAAATTGATGGCGCCGGTGGGGCAAAATTTTTCGCAGGCCCGGCATTTACCACGGGTCAGGTAAATGCAGTGCTCGGGATCTATGGCGTACTTGAGGGGAACGGACTGGCCGTACTTAATGTAGGCCGCTTTCCGTTTGCTCAGACCCATATTGAATTCGTCGCCCACTTTTTTCGGGCACTTTTCCATGCACAGCCCGCAGGCGATGCACTTGTCCATGTCCACGTAACGGGGACGCTTTTTAACTTTTACCGTAAAATTGCCCGCCTGACCGGTAACTTCGACAACTTCGGAAAGGGTGAGCAGATCAACGTTCAGGTGCCGGCCGACCTCGACCAGTTTCGGGGAGATAATTCACATGGCGCAGTCGTTGGTCGGGTAGGTTTTGTCCAACTGGGACATCACCCCCCCGATACCTGCGCTCTTTTCGATCATGTGTACGTGATAACCGGAATTGGCCAGGTCCAGGGTTGCCTGAATGCCGGCGATGCCGCCGCCGACAACCATTACCGATCCGATGGGTGCTGCTGACATGATGACCTCTTTCCGTTATTCTAATGGTGAGCTGTTGATGGACTCCGTTGCGGTGCGCCCGCCGGCATTCATCCGCTCCAGGTCCTGGAAAATATTTTCGTTTAGTCCGGATTCCCGACAGAAGCGCTTTAGCTCTGCGGCCTCAACCCGGTACTTTCTTCCAACGGTGGGGGTGGCGCGGAACCGGCCCTTTTTGATCCAGTTGGCAATGGTGTTTCGGTGAACCCCGATCCTCTCAGCCAGAGCGCCGATCCGAAACTCGAAGGTTTGAGGATCCTGTCCGGGAATATCAGCGTCCTCGTCACGGAGGATGCCCAGGATCCGGCGGCACATGACCGGCACCGACCGAAGAACGGATTCGGAAAGCCCGGGCCTGACCTCAGGCGGAATGTTCTCCGGGTGGACCACCAGGATCCGCACGTCGATTGGGGTGAGTTCCCGGATCTCCTTCAGCAGGTTGGTGGTTGGAAACTGGTGCAGGGAGTAATCGCAAATTTTGTCCGCTTGAATGTCGTCCAACCCAATCTCCCTGATCTCGCCGGCGACGGCCCCCTCCAGTGACATGGCATCGATAATAATGATCTGGTCCGGCTTTTTCTCGGCCAGGATAATGTCGAACAGAATATCCCGAACGGCGGTCCCCACATCCAGGCAGGCCACATCATCGGGAAGAAACGGTACGGTTTCGAGCATCCCGATGACTTCGGCCCCGAATCCGTCATCTCCAAACAATGGATTACCGCAACCCAGTATTAAACGCGCTTTGTCATAGATGGATGGTCTCATCATGAGAACATGTCCGTTCTTGGTGGATTATGCCAATTGGTCCAATTGTGCCAGAAACGCCAGTCTGGTTAGCAATAGATGTGCCAATTACCTATTTCAAATATAACCAACTGAATATTTAACAATTTCTATTTGTCATCGCTTTATTAGAAAAATTGTCCATTTTGGGGAAAATTTCCCCAAAAAGAGGTTGACGTGAGGACAACTCGCTGGCATAGTTGGTAAAAATGATGGTGATAGAGTTATTCCCCATGATGGGGAATAACTCCATAAATTATAATTTTACGGGCCTATAACCAATTTTAACGCTGTTGAGATCGGTCATTCCATCACCCCCACCGATCCTCCCCCATCAAGGGGGAGGACTTTATTTTCTCCCTCCCTTAGCGGCTTGTGGTGAGCGAAGTCGAACCGGAGGGAGCCAGAGGGAGGTGGTATGATCGGCATATTCCTTATGTTTTTTCATAGGCCCGTAATTTTATGAAACATGCGCGTCGCTGTGAAGTGACGCCTGAAGGAAGGTTCCATGGCACCGACGGGATTGGACAATCTCAAAACCAGATGGCATAAGCGCGCCCTGCTCAAGGGGATCGTGGAAAGCTTCGAAGGCCTCATCTATGTCAGCTCGCAGGATTATCACATAGAGTACGTCAATCAGCGGATGATCAAACAAAAGGGCATTGATCCATCAAGCGGCCCATGTTTCAAGGTTCTCCACGCGCGGGAGTCTCCCTGCCCCTTTTGCGTCAAAGACCAGGTCAATTTCGGTAAAACGGTCTCCTTCGAGGTCAAAGATCCCCGCGATCAGCGGTGGTACCGAAGTGTCAATACGCCCCTTCACCACGATGACGGGGGCATCTCCCACCTCTCCCTGATCTCCGACATCCATGACCGTAAAATGGCTGAAATCGATCTGCAGGAAAACGCCGAAAAATTGCGCAGCGAAAACATTCTGCTAAAATCTCACATCGAGGAGCGCCAGAAGTTCGGCAATATTGTGGGAAAAAGCAAACCGATGCAGTCGATTTACGAACAGATCCTCACGGCCGCATCGTCGGACGCCACGGTGGTCATCTATGGCGAACCGGGAACCGGAAAAGAATTGGTGGCCCATGCCATTCACAACATGAGCGAGCGCCGCAACCATCGGTTTGTTCCGGTGCATTGCGGCGCCATCCCCGAGAACCTCATTGAAAGCGAATTCTTCGGCTACAAAAAAGGGGCCTTCTCGGGAGCCGATTCATCAAAGCAGGGGTATATCGATTTTGCAGACGGAGGTACGGTATTCCTCGATGAAATCGGGGAAATCAGTTTAAACATGCAAGTCAAACTACTGAGGGTGATAGAGGCAGGGGGCTACACACCGGTGGGTGGAACGGAGACGAAACAATCCGATTTCAGAATTATTTCGGCCACCAATCGGAACCTCATGGCCCGCATCGGAAAAGGCGCCTTTCGCGAAGACTTTTTTTACCGTATCCATATCCTGCCGATCCACTTGCCCCCCTTGCGTCAGCGTAAAGAGGACATACCCCTGCTCATCGAACACTTTATCCTGATGCACCGAGGAAAACAGCCCACGCCTCCCATGACGGATGCCATGCTGGACAAGCTAATGGGCCACGACTGGCCGGGAAATGTGCGAGAACTTCAAAATGTCGTGATCCGTTATTGCATGCTGCATCGGATCGACCTGAACACCTCGGAAGTGCTTCCGCCGACGATGCCGGCCCCGGCAATATCAGCCGACCCCCATGATTCCGGCGAATCCCTAAACCGTCAGGTGGAACGGCTCGAAAAGCACGTCATATTGTCAAGACTGACCAAAAACCGCTGGAACCGGAGCCAAACCGCCAAACAGCTCGGCATAGACCGTAAAACCTTATTTCACAAAATGAAGCGTTTCGGGTTGGAATGAGCAAAACGGGTTGCCAAAACCCGTGTCGACGTAGTTGGCATCCCGACCAAAAAAAAGCGGGCCGATAAACAATAATAAGGAATACACCTATAATTCCCCCTCCCTCTAGCTCCCTCCCGCCAGGGGAGGGAGAAAATATAGTCCTCCCCCTTGATGGGGGAGGCGCGGTGGGGGTGAAAGAATTGCTGAATACCGCAGCCTTAGTTTTGTTTATAGGTACGAAAAACAACAACCCTTCAGCACGCAGTGCTGAAGGGTTGTTTGCTGCTGGGCGTTAACCGGTATGGGCTCCGATAGTATACCTTGATGCCGAAGGGGCTTTACCGCGAATCAATAAAAACGCAGTAGGATCCGTCTACGCGAACAAAAAGCCTGCGGCGTAGGTCGTGCAGATGGCCAACGCGATCATCATGCCGAACAGGTGCGCTGTCTGTTTCTTGTGGTGATTGCGGTTTTTTCTTACTACCAATTTGATTCTTGCCGGATTCTGGTCATAACAGGTGGCTACTCTGGGGTACATAATGCTCTCCTTTTCAAAAGGTTTATATTCAAATCGATCATGTTTGGAGATGCATATTCCAATATCCGTGCCAATGTGTTTAAGGACCACCTGTGTTGGGTTACAACATATAGATATTATTTGAAAAATTAATTATAACCGCCCCGATCTCAAGCCCGGACATGAAGGATAAAAACCGCGCCATATTTGGCGCGGTTTTTATCGATTTAATAGGTAACTTATTTAAATTAATGATTTAATTTTTGATATGCCAAAATTGGCGCGGTAGGCGCCAATGGGGGCGTCACGATTGGCACTAGGAGATATCGTAGAGCTTCATTTTCCTTTGGAGTGTCCTGAGTCCGATCCCCAAGGCTCTGGCGGTGCGCGTACGGTTCCACCGGCACTCCGCCAAAGCCGCATGGATCTGGCGCTTTTCAAAGGCCGCCACCGCATCAGGAAGGTGACTTAGGCCATCCGTTTCAGCGCTATCGTCCACTGGTTTCGATGGGGGGAGTCGGAGTTTGTCTCCGGTAAGATCGAGACGCCTGAGGTTGACAAATCGGGTTAGCGTATTTTGCAGCTCACGGACATTACCCGGCCACGGGTAGTTCATCAGGGTGTCCATCACCTCGGATGTGATTCGCGGCCGCATCTTGCTGTCATAGGCCTTGAGAAAGTGCTCTACCAGCAGAGGAATATCCTCCCTGCGATCTCTCAGCGGGGGAAGATGGATCGGAATGACGTGGACCCGGTAGAAAAAATCGCTGCGCATTTGCCCGGTTTTGACCATTTCCGTCAAATTGCGATTGGTAGCGGCAATGATCCTGAAGTCCGGTCGTTTCACCTCGCTGCCCCCGACAGGTGTAAACCCGCCGCCTTCAATGGCGCGCAACAACTTCACCTGCATGTTTACCTGGATTTCGCCGATCTCGTCTAAAAACAGACTGCCTCCGTCGGCCTCCTCCAGGAAGCCCTTTTTGTCATTGCCGGCACCGGTAAAGGCTCCCTTTTTATGGCCGAAAAATTCGCTTTCAATGAGATTCTCGGGGATGGCGCCGCTGTTAATGGGAATAAACGTCCCCTCATGTCGGGAACTCATCTCATGGATGGTGCGGGCGGCCAGTTCCTTTCCGGTTCCCGATTCTCCATACAGGATGATATTATTGTCCGAAGCGGCGGCCATGAGCATCAGTTCATAGATTTCCTGCATGGCCGGGCTTTGTCCCACGATGTCGCCGAAGCGGTGGCGTTCCTCGATGCTGGTACGCAATCGGGTGTTTTCTTCCCGCAGATGGGCTTCGCTGGCTCGCAGGGCCTCTTCCAGGCGCTTCCGTTCATCAATATCGGTGATCATGGCCTGGCAGTATACCGAGCTGTCCGACAGACGAACCGGCACATTGATGCTGTAGTACCATTTCTTGTCTATGGGATTCTTCATTTCAAAACGGACCCGTTTTCCGCTGAACACCTGTTCCGCCACACACCACACACACGGTGATTTCCGGTTGTGAAGGGCCTCGTAGCAGAGCTGGCCGGTGGCGTCCGAACCGATACCACCGATCAAGTTTTCGTTCATGAAACGTATGCGGTACTGGCGGTTTATGAAATAAACCTGCCCCTCATAGCCTTCCAGGATAGCACTGTAGAGGGTCTCGTGGTCCCTGAGTTCCTGCTCCGTTTGTTTCAAGGAGGTGATATCGATGATGGAGGCAATGCTTCGGCCGGGTTCTGAGAGCATGCCCACCTTGATGAAAATGGTTTTTACGTTTTCACTTCGATCCACAATGCGGCATTCATATTCAGCCGGCGCGCCCTCGGGATCGGTGCGGCGGGCATAGTGGTAGCGGGTCACCATGTCCCGATCCGCCGGGTGAACGAAATCCGTCCACTTTTTTCCACGCTGGATTTCGTCACTGGAAAATCCGGTCAAATCTTCGAATTTGGGATTGGCCATGGAAATGGTGAAGTCCTTGTTGATGATAATGGACGGGGCTCCCGAGTGACGGAAGATGTCCCGGTACTTGCTTTCAGCAACGGATATATCCTCATTGCGGATCTCCATTTGATACTCAAGATGGGACTGGTATTCCCGCAGTTGTTCCTCTGTTTGTTTCTCGTGGGTGACGTTCCGGACTATGGCGATGACTTCATCATCGGTGCATTTGACCATGCGGGATTCGTAGTGCTGCGTGCCGTCCTCGAAGGGCAGGGTATATTCAACGTGTTGAACCTTACCACTGGCAAACGCCTTCTCCAATCCATCGATAAACCGGGCCGTCGTTGCCTCCGGAAGCACATCCTCCACTCTTCTGCCCTGATAGACTTCCGCCGGCCAGTATAGGTCCTGGATATTGCCTTCGAAACTGTGAAATACATGATTTTTCCCGATCCGAATAATCATGTCCGGGATCGCGTTTAAAATAGCGCGAAGGGAAGCGATTTCAGATTCGACGAGCGGAAATGTCATTTAGTTATCTCCTTGAACAGTTGGTTTGATAAAAAATAAATACGTGCCAGATCTCGCGCAGCATGTCAATATTGACGCACTATTTCTGATAAATATCCGTAAAACCTTCCGAATAGGGGATGCGTTTCGCTTGACTTATCCGGAAATGTCACTATGTTAGCGGCGGTTTTACCGCTCCTGCACCGTCTCGAACGGTATAACAATCCGAAATTATAATATTGAGTTAAACAATCAGAAAAGGACGAGGAAAATGAGGACACGAGTCGTAAAGGAACTGATGGTACCGGTGAGTGATTACGCGACGGTTTCACAAGACGTCACCCTGGAAGTGGCCTTAAAAGCCCTGGAGAACGAAAACAAGCAGTACGGGGACGTTCCGTATCGGCATCGCTCGGTAATCGTGGTAGATGAGCGCCATCATGCGGTGGGACGGGTGAGTCAAATTGACATCATGAGGGCCTTTGAGCCGGGCTACAAGGAAGTCGGCGATTTACAATGGATTGAGCGCTCACGGCTGAGCCAGCAAATGCTGATTACCATACGGGAGCAGTTTAAACTCTGGAAGCAACCGGTGGAAAATTTACGAAAAACCATGGGCGACGTTAAAGTTTCCGAAATTATGCAGGAGCCATCCGAAGGAGAGTTTGTGGATGAGTCGGATACCTTGAATGTGGCGATGCACCGCATTGTCATGGGACGCCATCATAGCCTTCTCGTCACCAGAAGCCGAGAGATTGTTGGCATTCTCCGATCAACCGACGTATTCAATGCCCTTTACGATACGATCTTCACTTCTGAATAGCCCGGTCGAAAATCATCGGAAAGGGTGAGCCACAGCAAAAAGGAGAATCACCTTGGATCAGAAACATGCCATATCCAACCCGAACCGTGCCTCTTCCAGTTTGCACCGGCTTCAGCGCGCCTATGTGAAAAAGAACAAAATCGTATCCGCCGAGGAAGCCGTTCGCATTATCCAGGACGGGGATACGGTGGTGTTCGGCGGTTTTGTCGGCAGCGGAGTGCCGGAAGAGATTACCCGGGAACTGGAGCGGCAGTATCTGGAGGCCGGCACGCCACGCGATCTCACGTTGATGTTTACCGTCGCCACCGGCCGGGGCGATCACACCAACTGCGGGCTCAACCGGCTGGCCCATGAAGGCCTCATTCAGCGCATCATCGGCGGGCACTGGGGGATGGCACCCAAGGTACAGGAGCTGGCGGTACAAAACAAGGTCATGGCCTACAATTTACCCCAGGGGGTCATCAGCCATCTGTACCGGAATATCGCCGCCGGTAAATCCGGACTCATTACCTGGATGGGCTTGGGAACATTTGTGGATCCACGAAATGGCGGCGGAAAGCTCAATGACAGAACCACGGAAGATATCGTTCGTTCTCTTGATATCGAGGGCGAGGAGTATCTCTTTTATAAGGCCCTGCCCGTCAATGTGGCCGTTATCCGGGGCACGACCGCCGACACCGAAGGTAATATCACCATGGAAAAAGAGGCCCTAACCCTGGATTCGCTGGCTGTGGCCATGGCCGCGAAAAATTCCGGGGGGCTGGTCATCGTTCAGGTGGAACGGGTCGCCAAGGCCGGTACGTTGAAATCACACCAGGTCAAAATTCCCGGTATTCTGGTGGACTGCATTGTGGTGGCCAAACCGGAGAATCACTGGCAGACGCTCGGCGAGCCGTACAATCCATCCTTTAGCGGAGTCATTAAGGTCCCTTTGGAAACCCTGCCGGCGATGGAATTGAACCCTCGCAAAATTATTGCCCGCCGGGCGGCCTTTGAACTCAAGCCCAATTGCGTGGTCAATCTGGGCATCGGCATTCCGGAGGGTGTCTCCCGTGTGGCCAATGAAGAAAAAGTGCTTGAGTTCATGACTCTGACAACAGAGCCGGGGGTGATCGGCGGATTGCCGGCGGGCGGCATCAATTTCGGTGCCGGCTTCAATGCAGCGGCAATCATTGACCAGCCCTACCAGTTCGATTTCTACAACGGTGGAGGGATAGATATCGCCTTTTTAGGCATGGCAGAAGCCGATCGCGAGGGAAATGTCAACGTGAGTTGGTTCGGCTCCAAGTTGGCCGGGGCCGGGGGGTTTATCAACATCAGCCAGAATTCCAAAAAAGTCGTGTTTGTGGGTTCCTTTACGGCCGGGGGAGGGCAGTTCAATATCGGCGATGCCCGTTTGCAGATTGAAAAAGAAGGCCGGTTTAAAAAATTTGTTCAACAGGTACAGCACATCACCTTCAGCGGTCGTTACGGTGCGAAATCCGGCCGCAAGATTCTCTACATCACCGAGCGATGCGTGTTCTCTTTATGCGATCAGGGCCTGGAGCTCATTGAAATCGCACCCGGTGTCGATCTTCAAAAGGATATTCTGGATCTCATGGGTTTCGAACCGATTGTCCCGCATCCGCCGAAACTCATGGATGCGCGTATTTTCCGCCCCGAGCCAATGGGATTAAAAGACGACCTGTTGAGCAGCTCCCTCGAAGATCGGATCACCTACGACCCGAAGCAGAATATGCTGTTCGTCAATCTTGCCGGATATGCGGTCCAAACATTTGAGGATGTTTCATCCATACGTTCGATCATCGAAAACCTCATCCAGCCGTTGGACAGGAAGGTGGACGCCATCGGCAATTACGACGAATCGTTCATCGATCCTGCTCTCATGGATGAATACGCGGAAATGCAGAAATACCTGACCGAAAACTACTTTAACCGCGTCAGCCGCTATACGACCAGCGCCTTTTTGCGAATGAAACTGGGCGATGCATTAGAAAGGCGAGGTTTGTCGCCGCACATCTATGAAAGTGCGGAGGAAGCCCATGCATTTCTGACGAGCGGCTAGTGATATTTGGGATATGGGCTTGTGCGCTTTTACTGAGTTAACATTTAACATCGAACTTTCAACTTCCAACGCCCAACGTTCAACTTTCAAAGCGATGAAAGAGACGGACAGCGAACTTCGAAGATCCAACGTTTAACTTTCAACGAGGATGAAAGAGACGAACTTTCAACATTGAACGTCTAACGTCCAACGTCCAAAAAAGTGAAAGAGACGAACATCCAACTTCGAACGCTCAACACCCAACCTCTAAAAATGCAATCTACCTGTTATCTCTGTTTCTTTCCGCGGTTCGAATACTTGTTGCGAAAATTTTAATTAACTCTTCAGTTTCGCCTATAATCTCATTCATCCTATCGGCTGGTTTGATCAATGGTATCCTTTGGATGAGTTTGAGCCAGCGTTTGGATTCTCTCAGTTCTTTGAGGCAGATGCGCATTTTATGGATGAAGTCTTTTGAAGATTCTGCAGCCTGGGCTTCGCCATGGTTCGCGTAAGGAGAGGTGCCGGATCTTAGGAGCTGTCCAGCTACATGGTTGCCGGTTCTAGTCTTCGGTAATCCCTCGGCGATACTTACTATATTCGCTGAATATTCGAGCAGTCGATCTTCTATATCATATTTTAGCTTTTCCTTCTCAGGCATATGGTCCTCTTGAATTTTGTTAAACGTTGGACGTTGAGGGTTGAATGTTGGACGTTGAAAGTTTAATCCGCCGGAAGCGGATAAACCCACCTGAGGCGGGCAAGCCCTTAGGCGCAGCCGGTTCCACTTCCAAACTTCTGCCAAGCGGACTTTCCCTCCGCTGCGGTTATCTCCATGAAGGTCGACAATGCAAGAAGGCCTATTGTTCGGAGGCATCGGTCGGCCCCGCCCGGTGAGGGGTCTGCCGTTAGGGAATCATGCCAGGCCTTTGCCGATCGCCTTGATCCCTCCCAGGGAAAAGTCAGCGATATGATCGGCCAGCCGGTTTAGCAATTCATCGTCGAGGGCGTGCTTAAAAACATATTCCAGGTCCGTGCGCTTGATCGTTAAAAGCGCGCGGCACTGATTGATAATGCTCAATTCGCAGAACAGCACGGTTTGATGATCTATGTCATGCCCGATGATCTCTCGAATAATTTCGTGGAGCTTTTCTCTCCGCGGGTCGATCAATTCAAGCCAGGACTCCTCGATCAGGCCGGTGGGATTGAGCAGTTCCATTAAATAAAGCCGGCCGAATTGCCCCAACCCCCCCTCTTTGCTGAAGTCCTTAATTAGGGTTTGGATATACTCCAGCAACCGCTCCTGCGGTGAAGTTCCCGCCAACTCCCAGAGTATTGGTTCCTCGAATTCCTGAAAGATGTGCCGCCAGGTCTCAGCATAAAGGCGGGCCTTATCTCTGAAATAATAGTTCACGGCCGCCACGTTGGCACCGGCACGTTTGCATATTTCCGCGACTTTGGCATCACGGTACCCTTTCCGGGCAAACACTTCCGCGGCCGCGTTTAGAAGCCTCAAGCGGGTCTCTTTACCGTCTTGTCGTTTGGGCATCGAATCACTCCTATACGTTTTCCATTAACGCCTGGTTACATTTAGCGTGTGCGGTTCTCCAGAAAGCACAGGTTAGATTAATTTGGAATTAGCGCACCACGAAGACCACGAAGCACGAAGGTAACAAAATGAATTTAGACTATCCTTCTTCGTGTCCTTCGTGGTGAAAATATCCTTACTGGAGCTTTCAAGACAAGCATATTAGCGGGATTATCCACAAAATCCATGAATAAGGGATGCATCCACTTCTCCCCCCGCCATCTTTTCCGTCCGGAATATATTGACATCTTTCTTAATATTTTCTTCGGATAATCGCGAATCATAAATCAAATAATTATTTTAAATAAGTGTTTGACATGTTCAAATTCGTGTATTAAATAGTTATTTCAAATCGAAATTTAAGTTAATTGGTCAAATTTGTCAACAGGAGGAAAAAACACCCATGCGACGTCTCAGTCAGAAAGGTCCGATAACCCTTTGGGCGGCAGCCCTGTTAACCGGCTTCCTGGCCATAAGCTGCAGCCGCCAGCCTCAGGCGATGCCGCCACCCCAGGTACCCGAAGTGGCCACGGTAACGATCCACTCTCAGAAGGTCATGCTGACCACCGAACTGCCGGGCCGAACATCCGCCTACCGGATGGCGGAAATCCGGCCCCAAGTCAACGGCATCATACAAAAACGGCTGTACACGGAAGGATCCGATGTCAAAGCCGGCCAGGTACTCTATCAGATTGATCCGGCTCCCTTTAAAGCGGCGTTGGACAATGCAAAGGCCGCTTTAAGCAGAGTTGAGGCCAACTTGCCTGCCCTCAGATTAATGGCCGAACGGTACAAAGAGGCGCTGACGGAACACGCGGTGAGCCAGCAGGACTACGACAACGCAGAGGCCTCCCTGAAACAAGCCGAAGCCGACACCCAGTATTGGAAAGCCATGGTTGAGACGGCACGGATCAATCTGAGCTACTGCAATGTCACAGCACCCATCTCCGGCCGAATCGGCAGATCAAATGTGACAGAAGGGGCCATCGTGACCGCGTATCAAGCCGTTGCCATGGCAACCATTCAACAGCTGGATCCCATTTATGTCGATGTACCCCAATCCACCACTGAATTGCTGCGCCTACGGAACCGCCTGAAGGAGGGTCACCTCAATCAAAACGGATCGGAGCAGAGCATCGTCAAGCTGATCCTTGAAGATACCACGGTATATCCACAGGAAGGGAAACTTCAATTCAGTGATATTACTGTGGACCCAACCACCGGGTCCGTCATCTTACGGGCTGTTTTCCCCAATCCCGAGGGGGTTCTCCTGCCGGGCATGTTCGTCCGGGCGAGGATCAAAGAGGGCGTCAGCGAACAGGCAATCCTTGTTCCCCAACAGGGTGTGTCCCGTGATCGCAAGGGAAATCCCTTTGCGCTGATTGTCAATGCGGAAAGCAAGACCGTCTTACATCCGCTCGTCCTGGATCGGGCTATGGGAGCCGAGTGGCTGGTTTCAAAAGGCCTCGCTACCGGTGACCGCGTGATCGTAACCGGCGCACAGATGTTGCGGCCCGGCACGGTTGTAAATGCGGTTCCCCTTAATAATGCTGAAGACTCGCGAGGAGTGGCAGCCAACCTTGGCACGCAACTGCAAACGCGTATGGACGGAGGTGCCTGATGTTGTCGCGATTCTTTCTGGATCGGCCCGTCTTTGCATGGGTGATTGCCATCGTCATCATGGCCGGCGGCGGGCTGGCGATCTACAACCTGCCCGTATCGCAGTATCCGCCTATCGCCCCGCCCTCCATTTCCATCGAAGCCTACTATCCCGGGGCATCGGGGGAGACCGTCGAAAACACGGTGACCCAGATCATCGAGCAGAAAATGACCGGCCTGGCGGATATGATCTACCTGTCCGGTTCGAGTTCGTCGTCCGGCGCCTCCCGGATCGAGCTGACCTTTGCACCCGGTACCGACCCGGATCTCGCCTGGGCCAAGGTGCAGAACAAGCTCCAACTTGCCATGGCCAGCCTTCCCGATGTGGTTCAGAGCCAGGGCGTCAGTGTCAGCAAGTCGACCGCCAACTACCTGATCCTCGTAGGGTTGGTTTCCGAAGACGGCGGTATGAGCGGTGACGACCTGCGGGACTACGCCAAATCCAATCTGGAAAATATTTTGTCGCGGGTGCCGGGTGTGGGTGAGGTGGAAGCCTTTGGTTCCCAGTATGCCATGCGCATCTGGGTCAATCCCGACAAACTGACCAATTACGGTCTGACCATGGAGGATGTCATCCTGGCATTACAGGCCTATAACGTCGAAGTCTCGGCCGGCCAGTTCGGCGGTGCGCCGGCCGTGGAAGGCCAGCGCCTGAACGCCGCCATTATCGTCCAGCACCTGCTTCAGACCCCGGAAGAGTTTGCCGCCATCCCCATTCGTACCAATCCGGATGGTTCCGTGGTCCGGGTCAAGGACATCGGGCGGACGGAACTGGGGACCGAGCGCTACGATGTCGTTGCAAACAATAACGGCATGCCAGCCGCTGTGCTGGCCATCCGTCAGGCCGCCGGGGCCAATGCCTTGGATACGGCCAATGCCGTCAAACAGAAGATGGAAGAGATGAGCCGGTATTTTCCATCCGGCATGAAGGTGATCTATCCCTACGACACCACCCCATTTACCGAAGTGGCCATCGCAGAAGTGGTCAAAACCCTGTTCGAAGCGGCCCTGCTGGTTTTCGTGATCATGTATCTGTTTATGGGAACCTTCCGGGCGACCCTCATCCCCACCATCGCCGTGCCGGTGGTGCTGCTGGGGACCTTCGGGGTGCTGGGGCTGTTCGGTTTTTCCGTCAACATGCTGACCATGTTCGCCATGGTGCTGGCCATCGGTCTTCTGGTGGATGACGCCATCGTGGTTGTGGAAAACGTGGAGCGGGTCATGGCCGAGGAGGGACTCTCTCCCCGGGAGGCGACGGCCAAATCTATGGACCAGATTACCAGTGCCCTGATCGGCATCGGGCTGGTGCTTGCGGCGGTGTTCGGCCCCATGGCCTTTTTCCCCGGGTCCACGGGAGTCATCTACCGCCAGTTTTCGGTGACCATCGCTGCCGCCATGCTTCTTTCGGTCTTGGTGGCCCTGATCCTGACCCCGGTGCTCTGCGCCTCGCTGCTCAAACCGGTGCCTGCCGGGCACCAGCCGGCTGATGGCGCCGTTTTTTTCCTGCGCCCGTTTTTCAGGTGGTTCGACCGGGCCTTCTTTCGCCTGAGAGACCTGTACGTCCGACTGGTGGGCCGGGTGTTGGCCAAAAAACTGCGCTACGTGTTGGTGTTCGTACTGATTGTGGGGGCCATGGGGATTTTGTTCCAGCGCATGCCCACCTCCTATCTTCCCAATGAAGACCAGGGGATCCTGATGGTTCAGGCCATGCTGCCGTCGAATGCCACCCTGGAGCAGACAGAGGCGGTGATGGACAAGGTCCGAGACCATTTCCTGATCCAGGAGAAAGACGCGGTGGAATCCTTCATGTCGATCTCGGGATTCAGTTTCGGCGGCCAGGGTCAGAACATGGGGTTTGGCTTTGTCCGGCTCAGGGACTGGGAGTTGCGCCAGCGGCCGGACCTGAAGGCCAGGGCTGTGGCCGGCAGGGCCATGGGCGCCTTTTCCCGGATCAACGAAGCCATGGTGTTCGCCTTTCTGCCGCCGGCCGTCATTGAACTGGGCAATGCCACCGGGTTTGATTTTCAACTCCAGGACCGCGGCGGCCTGGGCCACGCAAAACTGATCGAAGCCCGCAATCAACTCCTGGGCATGGCGGCCCAGGACCCGCGGTTGGCCAACGTCCGGCCCAACGGCATGGAAGACGTGCCCGAATACCGGATCAAGGTGGACTGGGACAAGGCCGGCGCCCTGGGAGTCCCCGTTACTTCGATCAATACCGCCATCTCGGCAGCCTTCGGCAGTGCCTATGTCAACGACTTTATTCATGCCGGGCGCGTCAAACGGGTCTATGTCCAGGCGGATGCCCCTTATCGCATGCTGCCCAGCGATTTGAAAAAAATCTATGTCCGCAACAACACGGGCAAAATGGTCCCTTTTTCTTCCTTTGCCTCCGGTCACTGGACCGTGGGCTCTCCCCAGCTGGAACGTTACAACGCCTTCCCGTCGGTCAACATCTGGGGGGAGCCGGCACCGGGAAGAAGCTCCGGCGAGGCGATGGCGGCCATGGAGGAGATTGTCGCCAAACTCCCCCAGGGAATCGGATTTGACTGGACCGGGCTGTCCTACCAGGAGCGGATGGCCGGTTCCCAGGCCTCCCTGCTGTATGCGTTTTCCATTTTCGTCATTTTCCTGTGCCTGGCGGCTCTGTATGAAAGCTGGCCGATTCCCATCGCTATCCTGATGACCCTGCCCCTGGGGATCATCGGCGGAGTCATCGCGTCGACCCTGCGGGGAATGCCAAATGACGTCTATTTTCAGATCGGGCTTTTAACCACCATGGGGCTGACCACCAAGAACGCGATCCTGATCGTTCAGTTCGCCCGGGACAGGGTGGATCAAGGCGCAAAACTGGCCGAGGCCACGCTGGAAGCGGCAAAATTAAGGCTGCGGCCCATCATCATGACCTCCCTGGCCTTCGGATTCGGGGTTCTGCCCCTGTTCCTTGCGAGCGGGGCCGGTGCGGGCGCCCAAATGGCCATCGGCACCTCCGTGCTGGGAGGGATGATCACCTCCACTGTCCTGGTGACGCTGTTCGCGCCTCTTTTTTACGTCATTATCTATAACGCATTGGGCAAACACAGAAAGCGAGTAACCATGAAGCATACTGTGGAAAGTACGCCGGAAGGAGCCATCTCATGAACAAGCGATTATTTTTTCTACTGGTTGGCGTCGGCATCTTTCTGGGCGGCTGCTCTCTGGCACCAAAATACCAGCAACCCGAGGCGCCGATCCCGGAGGATTGGCCCCAGGGTGAAGCCTACAAAGACTCCCAGGCCCTATCCGGGATACCGACCGCCCAGGAGCTGAAATGGCAGGAATTTTTCACCGATAAAAATCTTAAAAAGATTATTGAGATCGCCCTTGAAAACAACCGTGACCTGCGGCTGGCCGCCTTGAATGTGGAACAAACGCGGGCGCTGTACGGCATTCAACGGGCGGAACTCTTCCCTGCTGTCCATGCGACGGGGTCGGGTGTCAAACAGCAGCTCTCCGCCGATCTGATCAGCTCCGGGGAGTCGAGAACGGTCGAACAGTACAGCGTCGACCTGGGGGTCGCCGCCTGGGAAATCGATTTTTTCGGTCGCCTCCGAAATCTGAAAGATGAGGCCCTGGAAGAGTACCTGGCCACAGAGGAGGCACGACGCAGCGCGCAGATCGCTCTCATCGCCGAAGTCGCCAGAGTCTATCTGACCCTCGCCGCCGACAGGGAAAACCTCAAACTGGCCCGGTCCACCCTTGAGTCTCAGCAGGCGTCCTACGATCTCATTGAAAAAAATTATCGGATCGGGCTGGCGACCAAAATCGATCTGCGTCGTGTGCAAACCCAGTTGGATACGGCTCGAAGAGATATTCCCTTCAATCTACAGCTGGCGGCCCAGGATCAAAACGCCCTGGACCTGCTGGCCGGCACTCCGGTGCCTGAAGATCTCCTGCCCGAAGACCTGAGCAGTGTGACCTTTCCCAATGAAATTTTTCCGGGCCTGTCCTCCGAAGTCCTTTTGTCCCGGCCGGATATTATCGCGGCGGAGCATCGCCTGAAAGGGGCCAATGCCGTTATCGGCGCAGCCCGGGCCGCCTTCTTTCCCCGCATCTCCCTGACGGCCTCGGTGGGAACGGCAAGCGATGAGCTATCCGGGCTGTTCAGTTCCGACTCCGGCACCTGGACCTTTGGCCCCCGAATCGCCCTGCCGATTTTCGACGCCCGCACCTGGTCCGCACTGAGGCTCAGCAAAGCCGAGCAAAAGATCATCCTGACCGAATATGAACGGACCATCCAGACGGCGTTCAGGGAAGTTGCCGATGCCCTCGCTGGACTGGGTACCATCGATCAACAGGTATCGGCTCAGGAATCTCTGGTGGGTGCGGCTGCAGAATCCCATCGACTCTCGAACAAACGCTACACCATCGGCATCGACAATTATCTCAGCGTACTGGATGCACACCGCGCCCTCTATCTTCAGCAGCAGGTACTGATCTCGCTCCAGCTGGCCCGGCTCGTCAACCAGGTGAATCTCTACACGACATTGGGAGGAGGCGCGGTTTAAATCACTTCGCAAGCATGAGGCGAACAAGGATGAAAACTCAAAAAGAGCTACTGTCAGATACAAAGACCCGGATCATGGATGTGGCGGAACGTCTGTTTACCAAAAAGGGATTCCAGGGCACTTCCATTAAACGACTGGCCCGGGAGGCAAAAGTGAACCAGGCGGCGGTAAATTATTATTTCGGATCCAAGGCGGCCCTCATTGAAAAGGTCATTGACCGCCGTCTTGGGCCGGTTACCGAGCAGCGCATGCGAAGGCTGGAATCCCTTCGACTGGCCGCCGACTGGAAGGGCGGAAGCCCATTGGCCGAAGACGTACTGCGCGCCTTTATTGAGCCGGCATTTATCATGAACTCCCACATGCAGGAACACAGATGTATCCTTGCGCTGGCCGCTTGGGCGTTTTCCGAATCGGATGAGAAGATCAAATCCATATTCCTCCGCCACTTCATACCGCCCTTCAGGCTGTTGGTTGGGGCCATGAAAGAAGCCCTTTCCGAGGTGCCGGAGGATGTGCTGGTCCGGCGACTTCATTTCGCTATCGGTGCCATGACCCATGGCTTCCAGCAGTGCGGCATCAGTCTTCTCCCCCATGATCTTCTCCCTCCTGTTGGCGATGTCAGGACGATAACGGAACTCCTGCTGGAATTTGTTACCAGCGGCATGATAGCGCCCTGTCATGGGGAGAGTAGAAACATGCTCAGGTCGGCGAGCTGACGATACAAGTATGGACAGCAAAGGAAAGGACGTACCATGAAGATTTCAAACCTTGACATCGAGAACGATCTTTTTTCAGGAAGACGAAACGATGACGTGGCGGTCCTCAGATTTAAGAACAAGCCCCTGCACCATGTAACGGATCTGGACGCCAAAAAAGTACTCTTCGATTATCTTGACCTTGTTTCTGTCAGTGACAGGATCAAGGTATTGCTGATCGTGGGTGCACCGGTGAAAATGGGATGCAAGGAGTACATCGAGTTTTATCGAGGGATGATCCGGGAAAGATATGACCGATTTGACCGGATATGGCTCGAAAGGATGTACAACGCGGTGAACCAGCTGGTCTTGAGATTGGCCGGTTTCAACAAAATGGTTATCCATGCGGACAGCGGAAATGTTATTTTACTTTTTCTGAGCATGAGCCTCGCCTGTGATTACAGGCTGGTTGCCGATAACACCGTTTTTCAGAATCCGAATGTCGACCTTGGGTTGGCCCCCAAAGGCGGCCAGACCTATTTCCTGTCTAGAATGCTGGGGTCGGCCAAGACATCCCGGATACTACTCTCGGGCAAGGATCTCTCTGCCGCAGAAGCCATGAAACTTGGCATTGTCGACGAGGTGGTTCCCCTGGAAGACCTTGACAAGGCTGCGATAGAAACAGCGCGACACTATGCGAAACAGCCGGCCGGGTATGTAGCGGGAGTTAAAAAGCTGTTGAATTACGACCTCAATCATTTGGAATGTCACCTGCACTATGAGGATGAAGAACTTCGAAAGGTTATCCAACTCACGGTATAACCCGTAAAATATATGCCATCCGTGATAAGGCAGGCGGCAACGTGCCGGACTGGAAGGGGCGGTGTGTCGGGGCGAAGCCTTGGCGAAGACCGATGCCCCGCCATTGTGAGTTCGTCAGAGGTGGGTAAACCCCTCCAAAGGCGGGTAAACCTCTGAGGCATTCGATTTGCCTTTGGATGAGTTTGAGCCATCGTTTTGATTCCCTCAGTTCTTTAAGACAGATACGCATTTTATGAATGAATTCGTTTGAGGATTCTGCCGCCTGGGCTTCACCATGGTTCGCGTAAGGAGAGGTGCCGGATCTTGGCAGTTGCCCAGCGATATGATTGCCGGTACTGGTCTTCGGTAATCCCTCTGCGATCTTTACTATATTCACCGAATGTTCGAGCAGCCGATCTTCAAGGTCATATTTTACCTTTCTCTTCTCAGGCATAGGACCTTTTCCATTTTCAGTTTAACGTTAAACGTTGGACGTTGAAAGTTGAGCGTTGAATGTTGAATGTTCAAGCCTGAGCTGTATTTAAAAATCCCGAAGGCGTCTGCCGTCCAATGGCGGCTATCCACCGGAACCAAAATATTGTTCTTCCAATCGGCTCCAGGCATTGGTGTCCATAAACTTGAGAATGGCCCGGTTGAGGGGTTCGCGCAGATGGCTTCCGGGAGGAATGGACATACTCATGTAGTAATGATCGAATGCCCCGGGCAGGACTAGAATCTGGGCCGCGAATTGCGTTTTCGCCAAGTACTTTAATATCGACTTATCGTGAACAAAGGCATCGATTTCAGAATTCACCAGTGCTTGCAGACCCTCCCGGTCATTGATGAACGGCAAGTTGGCAATACCTCGATTGTCGAGCCAGTTCTGAGCATGGGTTTGGGCCATTGATCCGACTCGAACGTTTGGCAAATCACTCAGCCCTCGAACCTTTCCGCTCAGTTGGCTAACCGTGAGAGAGGTCGTAATGGCGGCGGTGAAACTGGAAATCACGATGATCGAAGCGAACATCCAGACAACGGCAACAATACGCCCCCCAAGCGTTTTCGGTGCTTTGTCCCCGTAGCCGACGGTGGTCATTGTGACCGCCGCCCACCAGATGCCGTGCCCAAGACCCTGGACGGGGTCTTCCCCAAACATGTCACGATTCCGTCGCCTCTCGAACAGCCAAACGAGGGCACCTGCCCCAACCCAAAGCAGGAGAAGGGAACCGATGACCATGAAAAATTGCCTTGATAGAAAGCGTTCGACGGTGGTCCACCAACCTGCCCCAGTTCCATCCGCATTGACGGCAATCGCCAGGCCCGACCGATAGTAGTGATTGGTATAGTCCATGACAGGCTCGTAGACCACAGAGACAATCGCTACCGGCAGGATGTCCACTTCATGATTTTCAATGGCATCTGAAACGGCTTCTACACTATTGAACTCGCGGATTTCGAAGGGGACACCCATGTCCGCAGCGGCGGCCCGCCACAGATCGATGCCGAGACCTTCCCATCGTCCGTCAGCGGCCTTCATGGCGAATGGCGGCAGATCCAATACGCCTACCACCACTTTGTCCGGCAGGCCGTTGTCTTCTTTCGCCAGGACCCCGCAAGCCAACAGCGTGATGATCATGATGGCGATGACACAGATAATTTTTTTGGTATCCATACCGGTGTCTTTTAGCATGAAAGGCCCCGCCATGCTATATGATCGTCGGAATCGTTCGTGAGTTTAAAGGTATTGTTTTCAGTGTGATGGAACGCTATCATCCGGCCGATCACCGCGGAAACCAACCATGGAACAGAGAATTTGGCCTCGGGAATTCCGGACTGGCGTAACTTTGAAGAGATTTTAACCGAGCCTTCCGCCTGTTTCCAGTACTTTATCAACTACAATCTTGAAAACGGCTGGTATCTGACCTCAACGCCGGTGATCACCGCCAACTGGGAGGCTTCCGGTGGGACCAGTGGACGGTGCCCGTCGGGGGCGGCCTAGGGAAACTTGTGAAATCGGGCAAGATTCCCATGGACTACAAGCTGACCGCTTATTGGAACTTAGAGAAACCAGATTTTGCGCCTGACTGGAGCTTGCAGTTTACGATAAAATTACTTTTTCCAAAATCCAGTCCTTGGTTCATGATGAAATCCCTTGATCGGAATACAGCTAAAGCGCTCGTTTACTTGATGATCCTTGCGGGTATACTCCTACCCGGAACGGCGGCGATGGCTGACTGGATCAATCTCTCCGGTGCCCAGAGCGCGCCGAACATCGCTGAGATTCACATTGGGGACGACCACGTCCGGCTGGTGCTGGAAATCTACGTCAACGACATCGAAACGTTCATCGATCTGCTGCCGGAGGAATGGCTGAAGAAGGCGGGAACCCAGCCACCCCCGATCCAGGAGCGGATGCAGCGGTTTTCCAACGACATCTTTCAAGTACTGGCGGATGACAAAGAACGTCTGATTGCGGAACTCAAACTAGTGGAACCCCGCATGCGTCTGGATCGACCCAATCCCTTTGCCGGGACCATCAATCCATACACCGGTCAGCGGATTCCAGGCCCCCCCGAGGATAAGCGGGTGCTCTACGCTGAACTGATCTACCCGTTTGCCCAAAAGCCCCAAACCCTCACGTTTCTGCCGCCGGTGGATGGAACGGGAACTCCAAGAGCTGCTATCGGCTTTATTACCTATCATAAAGCGGTTCCGGTGATTGATTACCGCTATCTATCCGAAGGAGCACGGATCTCCCTGGACTGGGACGACCCCTGGTACAGCCGGTTCGAAAAAAAGGCCCTGCAGCGCTGGCAGCTTTCCGGGATCAGGACGTTTCTTTACATAGAACCCTATGAAGTGAGGCACGAAACCCTGGTTCGGGTCAAAGACATGGCGGCGTGGATGGATCTTGGGCTTCGCGGGGCGGACTTCATCGAAGTCGACGAATTCGATCCACTGAAGCAGCGCATCGGAGAATTTCTGCTGAAGAACAGCAATGTGCGTATCGACGGAAAATCACTGCCGCCGATTCTGGACCGAACGAGTTTTGTAAAATACACCATGACACGGACCTATTTCATCAATCAGCCTGAACGACTGCCGCTGAATACCGCCATGGTCGGTGTGATCGTCACCTACCTGACCCAGGGGATTCCTCAAAACGTCACGGTGGACTGGGATCTGTTTTCCGACCGGATACAAAAGGTGCCCACCAATGCCGTGGATCCGGCCGGGCCCTTCCCTTCCTACGTGACTCCGGAAGACAATCTGTTTACCTGGACCAATTTTTTAAAGACCTATCAGATGCCGACGGTGGCCGGGGTGACGGTGGATGATGCCTTGGCCCGCGTCAAGGTCCCAATGGGAAGCATTATCTGTGTGGTGCTTCTGGTGCCCGTTGTCTGGCTTCTCATTAAGCGGAGAAGAGAATCCGAAAGAATTGATGCTCTGGCAATCTTGGGTGTTGCGCTGATCGCCGGAAGCATTCTGTTCCATCCGTTTCTGAAAATTTCTATCGCTCGCCCGGCGGTCCTGGCTCCGGAAATCGGCGACGAGAAGGCAGTACTCCTTCTGGAGAACCTGCTCAAAAATGTCTACCGGTCGTTTGACTTCCGCGAGGAAGAAGACGTTTACGACAGGCTGGTGACCAGCGTCAGTGGAAATTTACTTTCCGACGTTTATTTGCAAAACAGAAAATCTCTGATTGTGACCCAGGCCGGGGGCGCCCGGGCAAGGGTCAATGAGATCAACATTCTGGACGTGGCTGTCAGCCCTTCAAACGAACGTTCTCTGGGGTTGTTGTTCCGCGCCAAGTGGACCGCAAAGGGAACCGTGGGCCATTGGGGGCACATCCACACCCGAAAAAACCAATACGAGGCCACCATCACCGTCGAACCGGTGGATGGGGTATGGAAGATCACGGGGTTGGAACTGCTGGAAGAAAAACGGATCAATCCTTATGGGAAACAATAGAATTGTCTCCCCGATGTTTATAGTTGTTCATTAAACGGATTGAGTATAACCATGTCGCGATAGGTCTGCGTATCACTCAAGTCTTCAGTTAATATCGTTGTACAATTGGCTCTTTCAGCAGCGGATATAATCAGCGCGTCCCAGTAACTGATCCGATATCTCGTGTGGGTATCGATCGCTCGCCCGACCATCGATAAATCGATTTCCTGAACTGGAAGAATACTGAGCATGGATATGATTTGCCGAGCTTCTTCTGCCGACATGGGATTCTGGATATGTTTGGTTACAACGTTAAAAAATTCACCAAGAACTTGAACCGATAATTCAGCACTCTCCTGCTGGATTCCTTCGGTTATCAGCTTCTGAGCAACTTTTTGCTTGTGAGGTTCATGGGTATCGTAGGCATACACCAGGATATTGGTAGCCCAGAAGATTCTATCGGTCATAGAGCATCTCCCTTTGCCATCTCCGGGTTCCCATATCCCTGCTTAATCTCTTGAAAGATACCTGAAGCTCTCTGACCGCATTGTCCTTTTCGTGAAGATCTCGATTCGCAACATCAATTAGATATTCTCGGATCATTGCTGTCAGGGTCGTATTTTTATCGATAGCTATTTTTCGTACTTTTTTTATGATTTCTTCATCAACACTTAACGTGATATTTGGCATTTGAAACACCTCCAAACTGATAAACCATAATAAGTTTTATACTTATTATGGTTCTATTTTTGCGAGATGTCAATGAAATCCTCAAAGGTCAGAGGACCAAGCTAAATCTGGCGATCGCGTTTTGGTATGCGAATGTCGGGATCGAACAATGGTCTTGGCAGCGGAGACAATGGCATGATCACCGGATGCAAAATCCATGGCCTTTTTGGATGTGATTGACATATTCATAATTCGTGCTGAGGATAGATCTTAAGCGAATCCTCGGTACGAAAAAAATGAATTCGACCGGGCAGAATCCGGGAAAGGTCAATCGATGCCGGACCGCTTTGATCCGTTCACCCACCGATTGTCACGGGATGTGCGGAATACGCTGTCGGTCGCCTTTGCGCGATCACTTGCCGATGAAGATCCAAAGATATTCGAAACGGCCGCCGCGGCATGGTTCGGCCGATTATCCCACGAGCCATGTCGGCGGTATGTTGAAGATCGCCTCCGGCGATACCGACGGGCGTTCGATGCCGTGAGCCAATTGCTTTCTTATCAACTTCTGCCGCAGATTGCGATTCTCTGGAATCTTAAGCTTTACTTCGAAGTCCACGAGGTGGCGGAGGAAGCATTCCACGAGGCTTCCGGGAGTCATCGCAGATTTCTCCAGGGATTGATCCTTGCTGCCGGCGTCTTTGTCCAGCAAGATGCCGGGCGTCACAGGGCCGCCGGATCTCTTTCCAAGCGGGCCTATGGAATTCTGGATCAACACCGGCCGAGGCTGTCGTTCATGAAAAACCCGGAAAGCTTCCTTGACGGGTTGCTACAGGATCCACCACAAGCGGTGCCCATCGTTATAGAGGGGTCAAACCTTGGTTATTGATTTATATTTCTGCTTCGCGAATCAACATCACGATATGTGATATTCCGTTTAAATGACACAATGCACAGTCGGATAAATCAATAACCAAGGTTTGACCCCCTACCATGCATTTAATCATTTAAGCGACATTGTCGCGTTTCATAAAATCGTTGCACGATTTTATTAGGAGGATGTCATGCGAATTGCTGTTTTCGGCGCCGGCGCAGTCGGCGGATATTTCGGGGGTCGGCTGGCCCAGGCCGGTCAGGACGTGGTTTTTATTGCCAGGGGAGACCATTTGAACGCCATACGGGAGTCGGGGCTGTCTATTGAGAGCCTGGCCGGAGATGTCATCGCGCACCCTCGACTGGTCACAGATGATCCTGCCGAAGTCGGCCCCGTCGATGCCGTGCTGCTCGGGGTCAAAGCATGGCAGGTGCCGGAGGCGGCAGTTGGTTTACGTCCGTTACTCGCACCGGATACGCCTGTGGTGCCTTTGCAAAACGGGGTGGATGCATCCTTTCAGATTGCCGAAGCTTTAGGCCCCGAACATGCGGTGGGCGGTTTGTGCAAGCTGATCTGTTCGGTAACGGGCCCGGGTCGCATCCAGCATGCAGGTGTGGACCCGTATATTGCCTTTGGCGAACTGGACGGCAGCCGGAGCGAACGGATGCGACGGCTCCATGATGCATTTTCAAATGCGGTCGGGCTCACCGCCGAGGTCCCCGACAACATTCAGGCCGAAATCTGGAAAAAATTTATTTTCATCGCGTCCTTTAGCGGCATCGGTTCGATCACCCAAGCCCCTTTGGGCGTTTTCCGGAAGATTCCCGAAACCCGGCAAATGCTGATCGACGCCTTGCGGGAGGTCTGGTGTGTTGCGGTGGCTCACCAGATCGATCTGCCGGAAAGTACTGTCGACGCCACGCTGGCATTTTTCGACACCCTTCCCGAAGCCGGCACCGCTTCCATGCAGCGGGATATCATGGAGGGCCGTCCTTCGGAACTTCATGAGCAGAATGGCGCCGTGGTGCGCCGCGGCAGCGCCGTGGGTGTTCCCACACCGATCCACAACTTTATCTACACCAGTCTGCTGCCCCAGGAGATGAAGGCGAGGGGGCAATTATAATTTTGGATTGCGGATTGCGGATTTTGGCATCCAAACGGATCCAGGATAGACGATCCATGGAACTGGAGTGATGGAGTTGTGGAGTGATGGCGTACCGGAATTTCCAGTACTCCAATATTCCAGTACTCCGGTATTGATGCGGTTTCATCTTTCGGGCCCACGGGCGAACGGGCAGACGGGAAAACCTCCAAGATGGCAAACGGAAACACACCCCATTTTCCGTTAACAAGCATCGAGCATCCAGTATCCAGCATCTTTAGTAAGCCCATCTTGCACCCAACTCCGAATTGTGAAAAGATGAACCCATGATTCGAGAATTTCTGAAGGCTAAAATCCATCGGGCTACCATCACCGGTGCACACCTGGACTACAACGGCTCTTTATCCATTGACGCGGAATTGATGGAAGCGGCGGGAATTGCACCCAACGAACGGATCCATGTGTATAACATTACCAATGGGGCGCGCTTTGAAACCTACGCTATAAAGGGCGAACGGGGCAGCCGAAACATCGAGCTAAACGGCGCCGCGGCCCGTACCGGGCATCCCGGTGACAGGATCATCATTGTCACCTATTGTCTACTGAACGATGAGGAGATTCAGACCCATACCGCGAGAATCGTGATCATGCAGGAAGACAATGCCATCGGCACCATCCGTGATGAGTCCTGTGTTGACACGGGCTGAAAGCGGATATATTTTCAACTATCTGATATATATACTTTTTCACTCGATATTGACTGCCAGCGGAACCCCGATCGGATCTCTCTGAGACTGCCTCCGACGAAGACAACATCAGCTCGAATTCGCCCAGCATCTGCTTTTCGACGCCTACCTCAGACGACCTTTGACTGCGTAACGCTGAGGCTGTAATTTACGTAAATTCACCCTAACCTTGCTTGAATTTATCGGGCTAACCGCCGGAGAAAGGAGGGCGCCATGAGGGTAGAATTTAATCGAATCCTTTGTGCGACGGATTCGTCGGATTTTTCCAACAGCGCGGCCTTATACGGGGCCGCCATCGCCAGGGAATTCAATGCTCAACTGACCCTTTGCACAGTGGTGGATGTCCCCACAGTGCACCTGCAGGATTCGGGAATGGTCACATCGATTGAACTGTTGCAGAACCTTCACACCTATGGCCAGGAACAGCTTGAGCACCTTCGGACCACCCTGGATCATCCCGCCGACATCATCGTCGAAGAGGGCCTGCCGGCCGAAACACTCGTGCGTCTGGTGCGGGAACAGCGGATGGATCTGCTCATTACGGCTACCCATGGTCGAAGCGGTGTCCAACGGCTCTTCCTGGGATCGGTCACCGAACGGCTGATCCGCGGGATTACCTGCCCAATGTTGATTATTACACCACCGGGCGAAGATGAGGTCGGTATCGGCCCAAAGGGGTTGGAGATCAAAAAAATTCTGGTGGGATGCGATTTTTCCCCGGATTCCGGCCGCGCAATGGACATTGGGTTAAGCCTGGCCCAGGAATTTCAGGCCGAATTGCACCTGGTGCACGTGATCGAACCCTTTGCATACAGAGATTCGTTCCTGCCGACCAACGTGATGGCTCAGATCGCTCAAAAGCTCGAGCCTGAGATGCATGAAAAGCTGTCCGAGCATGTCCCCGAAGAGGTTGGGAACTGGTGCGAGGTCAAGAAGGCGATGCTTACCGGTAAGCCCCATCGGGAGCTGAGGCTCTATGCCAACAAGGAGGGGATCGACTTGATCGTTCTCGGGGTTCGGGGCCGAAGCCTTGTCGAGTCCTTGATGATCGGATCGACCACAGACCGGGTCATCCGGCAAGTTTCCTGCCCGGTGCTGTCGGTGAGCCAGAGCACAAGCTGACCCGGATATGCAATGGTTGCCCGAGTTAGAAATTGATGATGATCGGCGGACTGGAACCTATGTGATGGCAACGACCATTGCAGCAGAAAAGATATCATTGCCAAAATAGCATCGTTTTACGATGCTATTTTGGAGTATAACTGAATTTCTGCCCGCCAATGGAGGCTTCATACATCAACCCGCCTTTGGCCATGGTGAACACGGCCACCCCGTTCTTGTAGGCCGCATTTGCACCGGCACCGGCAGCGGCCGCAACAGCGGTCGCCTGGGCAGCGAAATTGAAGTTGCCGGATTTAAAGGAATCCAGAGTTTTTTGGTTCTCGAAGAAGACGATTTCGCTATAGGCCTGGCCACCGAGCTGAAATCCCACGGTCACCTGGGACAGGCCGGTTTTTCCGATGGCTTTATCACCTTGAAAAACCACCCCTTTTCCATGGGCGCCACCAATCCCGATGGCCCCCTTGCCTACAGTCGGAAAGACAGCATACCCGACGGCCTTTTTGAAGAATGGTTTCAGTGAGTCATCTTTCTGCTTGAAGGCGGCGGCGGTTTCCCGGGCTTTTCTCTCCAATTTCGAATCCCATCCGGCATGGGCAACGGTAGCGGTGAACCCGAGTGCCAAGAAAAAAGCGATCACGACATTGGCTGTTCTCATCATGCTTCTCCTCCTAATAAAATTACGGGCCTATAATCAATTTTAAGGATACCGTATTTGACCATTTATCCCTCAGCACCGAAAGAAAATAGCCGCAGACTGACGCAGACGAACACAGACATTTCAGCCGAGCGACCTGCTCGGCTGAAAGCCGTTACCGCTACGCGGAGGGCCAGGAACCATAAAGATCTGGTTATGTCGAACTGAACAGTGTGAGCCGGTGCTGGCATAAGCAATCAGGAAATGCCCGCAGGGCATGTCGAGTAACATATCCGGCCACGTCGGCCGGATATGGTCTGCGTGTGTCGAGCGACCCTGAGTCCCGCCTTGGCGGGATCGAAGGGGAGCGGGCGGCTAAATAGGATTCAAACAGTGGGATACAACCGACTCACTCCTTATTTTTGTTCATAGGACCTTAAAATTATGAAATAATTTTATTGTTATATGGATCGTGCCAACACGGCACTCTCATGGATTGCGGCTTTGGCGTTTCGAGGCTCCAGGCAATCGCCGATACGGTGAACTTCGAACCCCTCTGCCGTCACTTCCTCATAGAGACGGCTGGCAGAACGGGTACCCACGGCAAGAACCACCCGCCCTGCTTTAAGCAGCGTGATGGTGTCTTCCGGGCCGGCCACCACGGCACCTTGATCGACGATTTTCACCAGACGGGTCTCTGTCAGGATGTCGACCTCGTAGTCTTTCAGTTTCTTTATGAGGAGCTTTTTGGTAATCGCCTCGATACCCCTTCCGATTTTCGGCATCATCTCAACCAGGGTCACCCGGTTTCCGGACTCGGCCAGGTGCAGGGCAATCTCGCAGCCGGTGGCACCCCCACCGATAATTACCACCGGGCCGGTCGGCAGCGGCGTACCATCCAGGATGGTATCATAGGTCACCACGATGGAATTCTCGATACCCTCCACCTGAGGGATAATGGGAAGGGATCCCGTGGCCATGATAATGATATCCGGGTTAAATTCACGGATGTCGGCCATCGTGACTTCACAACCCAGATGCTGCACGACGTTGGAGTTGTCGACCTGGCACTTCTGAAACCGCACCAGGTCCATGAGATCCTGTTTAAACCATGGTGTACTGCCGGTTAACAGTTGACCGCCCAGTGTGGGCTGTTTTTCGAACAGGTGAACGTCGTGGCCCCGCGTGGCGGCAATCCATGCTGAATTGAGCCCACCCGGACCGCCTCCGATGACCATCACCTTTCTGGGCCGGTCGGCAGGTCGGATTTCCATTTCCTTTTCACGTCCCAGGGTCGGGTTGCCCAGGCATTCGATGCGCCCTTTTCGAAAGATCGACTCCATACAGGTATTGCACCCGATGCAGGGGCATATCTCGTCCAGGCGGCCCTCCAATGCCTTTTGTGGAAGCTCAAAATCGGCCAACAATCCCCTGCCGATGCAGACCAGGTCCGCCATCCCCCGTTCAATAATCTCGTCGGCAATGACCGGACTGTTAATCCGACCCACAGCCATCACCGGGATGTCCAGGGCCTGCCTAACCTGGGCTGCTGAATCCGCCAGGCAGGCTTTCTGCATGAACATCGGCTGGCAGATCCATTCGTGGCTGGCATCGTTGCCTGCCGATACCTGGACCACGTCGATACCGGCGGCCTCCAGAATTTTCAAAAGCCGAATACTCTCTTCCACATCCAGTCCGCCGGGGACAAACTCCTGGGCACTGATTTTAAACGAGATGGGAAATTCGTCTCCAAGGCGCCGGCGAAGTTCCCTGACTATCTCCACGGCAAATCTGGCTCGCCCATGGGAATCGCCTCCGTATGCGTCGTCCCGGACGTTGGAAAAAGGGGATAAAAACTGGTTCACCAGATATCCGTGGGCGCCGTGAATCTCAATGAGTTCAAATCCAGCCTGCCGGGCTCTTTCGGCGCCATCGCCGAACAGCCTCACCAGTCGCTGGATACCTTCTATCGTCAGCGGCTCGACGTCTCCCCGGATGGTGGGGCAGGGCAGGTCGCTCGGGGCCAACGGGTTGCATCCGATCACCCGGCCCGACGTCTGGCGGCCCGCATGATGCAATTGCACCGCCGGTATCGCGCCTTCCTGCTTCATGGCTTGGACGATCCGGGTCAAGCCCTCCAAATAACGGTCATCATCTATCCGTGCCTGGTGGGCGGAAACGACTCCCTCCGGGGAAATGCCGCATGCCTCCATGATGATCATGGCCGGCCCCCCGGCGGCCCTGAGGCGGTAATGTTCAACGGCTTCATCCATGACGGAACCATCGTCATGGATTAAAAACGAGGCCAGGGCCGGCATGGCGATCCGGTTTTTCAATTCGAGATGTCTGATCCGAAATGGCGAAAAAAGGTGTTTCATTTCAGTCTGTTTCCGATCCCTTCAAACAAAAGCGGTGTTCGGTGCGAGCACCGGACACCGTGGATGTTTTGGATGAAAGAGACATCATGGGCTGGCGTTGTGCAAATGGGGTCTTGGACTTAGGACCATTAGCACACCCGTATCTTCAAAGCCAGAAGAAAAGTGCCTGCCGAGCCGACCTCAAGATGCCAGTTCTTCCAGATCCTTGTACAGATCGAGCGCTTGGGGATTGGCCAAGGCGTCCTTGTTGGTGACGGGTTTATCGTGAATGACGTTCCGGACAGCCAACTCCACCTTTTTCATATTCAGCGTATAGGGGATGTCGGCAATCCCGATGACTTTGGCCGGCACATGCCGCGGTGTGGTGTTATCCCGGATCGCCTTTTTGATTCTGGAAACAAGATCTTCGGTCAACTCCTGACCTTCCACCAGCTTTACAAACAGCACAATGCGCACATCATTCTGCCAATCCTGTCCCACCACCAGGCTGTCGGCGATTTCCGGAAGGGTTTCCACCACAGAATAAATGTCCGCTGTGCCGATGCGCACTCCACCCGGATTGAGCGTCGCATCCGAACGGCCGTAAATGATGATTCCCTGCTCATCGGTGATTTTGATGAAATCCCCATGGCACCAGACGCCCGGGTATTTTCTGAAATAGGCGTTCAGATATTTTTCTCTGTCCGGGTCGTTCCAGAAATAGATCGGCATGGACGGCGCGGCGGCCTCGCAGACCAGCTCGCCGGTCTGGTTGTAAACGGCCCGGCCATCATCGTCGTAAGCTTTGACTTTCATCCCGAGGTTCCGGCACTGAAGCTGCCCGGCGTGTACGGGACCGATGGGATTGCCGCTGGCAAAACAGCCGTTGATATCCGTACCACCGGATATTGAAGCCAGTTGGACATCCTGTTTGATGTCCCGGTAGACATATTCGAACCCTTCTACCGGAAGGGGTGAACCGGTGGATAGAATCGCTCGAAGCCTGGAAAGATTTTGAGTCTGGGACGGGCGGACGCCGGCCTGCTCGATGGCGCCGATGTATCGTGCGCTGGTGCCGAATACCGTGACACCTTCATCTTCCGCCAGTTGCCACAACGCATCCGGACCGGGGAAAAAGGGAGATCCATCGAAGAGGACAGCGGATGCTCCAACGGCCAGAGAGCAGACCAGCCAGTTCCACATCATCCAGCCGCAGGTGGTAAAATAAAATATGGTATCCTCCCGCTTCAGGTCGGTGTGAAGGACGAGCTCTTTCAGTTGATTGATCAGGATTCCTCCGACACTCTGCACCATGCACTTGGGTTTGCCGGTGGTTCCTGACGAGTACATGACGTAAAGGGGGTGCTCGAAAGGGACTTGCTCAAACTGAAGCTCGGAAGCCGATCCAGTGGCCATGAACTCGGACCAGAGGACCCCGCGGGACAGCCTTCCAATGTCCGGGCTGTCATTAAGATAGGGTACCACCACCACTTTTTCGGTTGCCGGCAGTGACTCCAATATCCCCGAGACACGTTCCAGGGAGTCGAACGCTTTTCCATTGTAGAAATAGCCATCCGGACAGAACAGGATCTTTGGTTCAATCTGTCCGAAGCGATCCAGCACCCCCTTGATGCCGAAATCGGGCGAACAGGAGGACCAAACCGCTCCCAGGCTGGTGGTGGCCAGCATGGCAACGACGGATTCGATCATGTTCGGCATAAACCCGGCCACACGATCGCCCCGACGGACGCCCGCTTCCTTCATGGCACCGGCCAACTGGGCGACCTGTTCATACAGGTCGCGGTAGGTGATCCGTATGGCGTCTTTGGCCTCGCTCTTGAAAATCAACGCCGTGCGATCGTCACGATACCTCAGAAGATTTTCAGCAAAGTTGAGATGGGCGCCGCTGAACCATTTGGCACCGGGCATTTTCTTCGGATCGTCCACGACCTGGTCGTAGCCTTTGGAGTGGATGATGCCCAAAAAATCCCAAAGGCTGGCCCAGAAATCGGCGATATGGTCGACGGACCATTCGTAAAGCGCGTTGTACTCCGAAAAAGATGTCTGGTAGCGCTCGTTCACATGGCGGATGTATCGCGTCATGTTGGCTCTCGCAATGGCGTCAGGCTTCGGCTCCCATAACACGTTAGCCATGATACCCTCCTTATCTGTGTACGTCCGGTGTCCGCTGTGGCGTTCTCGAGCAGGCGTTCCGCGTGTTGAACCGATCCTCTGCACGAGTTTTCCTAACGAATTTGCGGGTCTTTCGCAAGATGGGATTGCCCCTTTGAAAATCTCATAAGATTTCGGTCCTAATTAACAAAAATAAGGAATCAGCCGATTTTACCCCCCCTCCCTGTGACTCCCTCCCACCAGGGGAGGGAAAACAAAAATCGCCTCCCCCTTGATGGGGGAGGATCGGTGGGGGTGAAGGAATTGGCAAGTCTGCAGCCTCAATTTTGTTTATAGGACCCTAAGATTTTCAGTCAGACTTGTACATTTCACCCATCGCAGACGAGATGTCATGAAATGTACAAGTCAGTCTGGGCTGGTCTTTACCCTAAAGAAACGGGTTTTACCGTCTTTCTGCACCCTATACAGGCGTGATTGCCGATCCAGGCGATGCGATAAATCGATTGCCATGAACCGATCACTACCCGTGGTCTGGCATACTTTAGCGAAGAATTTGTATCGATAATACGATGCGGTATCTCCCGTGGGCCGTATGGTAAATTGACGGATCCCGGCTTCATGGGCAACCTCCAGGGCGACCGACAGCAAGAGTTCATCCAGATTCCAGAGGTCCTTGCCCCCTTTGTTGCGATACGCGGGATCAATGAAAAATCCATAGGTATGCTTTCCCCTGAGATCCTCAAAAGGGATTCTTAGCTCCACCGGAGCCCCGGCTGACGGCCTTGGAAAGGGTAGGCCGATGAAGGGCGACCCATATGTCGAATCCAGAATGAGATCCCGTTTGATATCGAAATCCAGATACGCGATGTGCCGCTGGTCGGGTATGTTGAAGGCATCGATCATGCACCTGCCCCGAAGTGTAATCAACAGGTTCACCCGACCGGTATCTAAGCTTGCCCATCCGGCGAGCACCAGGTTGCGATAGTCGAAGAAGGCCCAGGAGACCATGGGTTCACCAAAACCGTTCGCCCGGATATTGCACCAAGCTGAAAAGAGTTCATGCAACGATCGGGTTAGATCGGTTGCATATTCATCACAGGTTTCTTATACCATTTATCGAAAGGTTGCGGGATCCATTTTCACAGGTGATTTGATTATGGGGGGTACGAAAAACTTTGGGGATTCATTGGTCGAGGAAGTCCTGACCGACGTGGCCGAATCCTTTTTCGGCGCGCGCAAAGAACTGGACGACCTGAGCGATTTATTCATGGCATACGTTGACCGGCTTCAGGAAGCCGCCCGACATGTCGAAGTCCTCGCCGGCAGGCTCAACCACCTTCTGGCCAGAGACGAGGTCCGGCGTGAATTCTATAGGATGTTGGAGGTCGAACAACCGGGCCCCTATCTCCATAGTCCGTTCAAACCGGAAGACCGGCGGATATCCGTTCCCTTTGCCCTCACCGAACGTGGCCGGTATATTAAATTGGTCGTTCAACGCTACGCCGACTTGCAGCGCCTCTCGGAGACGTATACCCGGGGCCCGGCAGAGGCGGACGACGGCACCGGGGAGCCTCCGGTTTATTATAATCTGGTCCGGAGCATGTGCGAACTGATTAATGAAAAGGTCTGCAATGTTCGCGACGGAATGTCGCCGGCATGCGTGCTTCAATACGCCAAAAAGTTCTATGTCCAGCATGCCCAACAGGCCAAGGTTACGGGTGCCACGGCCGGAACCTACGCGCATATGGACTCAAAGTTCGAATGCCAGCCCATCGATTTTGACCAACTGGATCTGGTGCAGTTTCCAGAACTGCCCAAAACGGACCATGTCAAAGCCGATATCGTCGCATTCTGCAAAAGACATTACTCTGCTATTCAGGCGGACGTGCCTGACCTACTGGCTCATCTGCGTAGATAGACCCGTTTCAAGAAGGAATTTCTTCAAAAAGCGCGCGGGGTGCCCCGCAAACAGGGCATCGAAAGGGTGGATATTTCCCGTCGTGGACATATCCGCATATTTTACACCGCCATCGTGTCATGGGGACCGGAAGGGGACCGATGGTAGAAGATCAACTCCCATCGCATCGATGTGATGTCGTGGCGGATGATGTAGTCGGCGCCGTCATCACCCCGTATTTTGAAGTAACGGTGGTCCGGGGCCAACCATTGATCCAGCAACGCATGCACCTTAATACGACGATGGCCGAACTCCAATCGCCGGGGCGTTTCTTCACCACGATACCCGGCGTAGCATGAAACCTGAATTTCTATGGGCGCTGGCTTTGCCATCTATTTTCCGTTCTGTGTTCACGACTTCTAATAAATACCAAGGTCTCGGAGCAGATGATTAATCCCCAGCTTAACGGCCTTCATCCGCAGGAACTCGGAAATTGTCGGTTGATACGCTTTGACCTTGAGATACATCTTGGCCTCGGAGGGAGTGCGTCCGCCTTTACGGGTGTTGCAGGGCCGGCATGAAGCGACGCAATTTTCAAACGTGGTACCTCCCCCGCGGGATTTGGGAATGATGTGATCAATGGTCAATTTCACCCGTTCCCCTCCACAGTATGCGCATCGGAATCCGTCCCGTATGAACACATTCCGCTTGCTGAAGGGGACACGGCTTCGGTAGACGATACGAATCAGCTTGATGAGCTTGAGCACGGCGGGAAGCTTGAAGACGACACCTTCAGCACAACGTATCATCTGATTGGAATAGTGAAGAACCTGAACTTTCCCTTTGGCCACCATGCACATGGCCCGCTTCCACTCGATCACATTTAGAAAAGAGTAGTCCGCATTCAAAAGCACGCAATGACTCATCCATTCCTCCCCGTTGGTGTTCTCCAATCAAGTACGATACCAGTAACGGTGCCATTTTGGTAGGTTTATTTGGGATAGCGAAACCGTCTCCGATGTCACTTGGACCGATATCGCCCCGGCCGGCTTCCAAGGATGACGGCTTGCCGGATTCATAAACACAGCGAGGTTTGGAAGATATTAGAACGGGGGATCCGTTTCAGCCGAAATTTCCTGTCTATCAACCAATCGACCACATTTGGGCAGGTAAATTATAACTAACTAATTTTACAGCAACTAGTTAATAAGTCGGCTCTAATTTTAAGGGTTGAATAGTGGCTGAAAATTAATTAATAAACTACACCTTGTTGAATACAGCACCATATCACCGGAGGAGGGAAGGTAAGGGAGATGAAAGTACTTGTCAGCGATAATCTGGGGGAAGCCGGAATCGAAATGTTTCGAGCCGAAGAGGGGATTGAGGTCGATGTCCAGACAGGCCTGTCCCCTGAGGAACTTAAAACTATCATCGGAGGATATGACGCGCTGGTGATTCGCAGCGCCACCAAAGTAACCGGGGATCTTCTGGAATCCGCCGAGCGGCTGAAGGTGGTGGGACGTGCCGGCATCGGACTTGACAACGTAGATATTCCCGAAGCCACCAAGCATGGGGTCGTGGTCATGAACACCCCAGGCGGCAACGTCATCACCACGGCAGAACATGCCATTGCCATGATGCTTTCCCTGTCCCGGAATATCCCCCGGGGCACCTCATCCCTAAAAAACGGTCGATGGGACAAAAAGCTCCTCCAGGGGCGAGAAATATATAACAAAGTCCTGGGGGTTATCGGTTTCGGAAATATCGGATCCATTGTGGCCGATCGCGCCAGAGGGCTTAAAATGCGGGTCATCGTGCACGATCCGAATGTGACCGATGAACAGATCCGCAAGGCCGGATTTGAAAACGTTTCCCTGGACGATCTGTACCAGCGATCGGATTATATCACTGTCCATGTTCCCAAGATGAAAGCCACCATGGGTTTATTGAACAAAGATGCCTTTACCAAGATGAAGGATGGGGTGATGGTCATCAATTGTGCCCGCGGCGGCATCGTTGACGAAGATGCGTTGTTTGAAGCCATCGACTCGGGCAAGGTGGCTGGGGCCGCCCTGGATGTCTTTGAGACCGAACCACCGGGGGAATGCCGTCTCTTCGATCTGGACCGGCTGATCTGCACGCCGCACCTGGGTGCATCCACCAAGGAGGCCCAGACCAACGTGGCGGTCCAGGTGGCCGATCAGATTATCCAGTATCTCAAAGACGGAACGGTCATCAACGCGGTCAATGCCCCGTCGGTCACCGGCGAACTTTTAACACGCCTGGGTCCCTACCTAACCCTGGCAGACCGGATGGGCAGTCTTCAGGCTCAACTCTCGAAGGGTCCGATCCATTCGGTGGAAATTACCTACTCCGGCGACTTCGGGGATCTTGATCTTTCGCCGATTACAACAGCACTGCTCAAGGGGATGTTGGCCCACGCAGTAACGGATGATGTCAATTTCGTCAACGCCGGGTTGCTGGCCAAAGATCGAGGTATTAAAGTATCCGAGGCCCAGACGGCGGAGGCGGATCATTTTGTCAATCTGATCACCACCCGGGTGGAAGCAAGCGACTCCACCAGTACGGTTTCGGGTACCATCTACGGAAAGAGCGATCCGCGAATTGTCAAGATAAACAACTTCGGGCTTGAATTGATTCCCGAAGGGCACCTGGCGTTGATCTACAACTTGGATAAACCAGGCGCCATCGGAAGCATTGGAACCACCCTTGGCAAACACCATATCAACATCGCGCGGATGCAGGTGGGACAGGATGAAGACGGTGTCAGCAACATCATGTTTCTCCGAACTGACACCCCCATCCCGGAGGACGTTGTCAAAGAACTGTGTGACCTGCCGATGGTCAGCACGGTGACGCCGCTGGAATTTTAACCCTAACCGCGGACCAACAGGAGAACGAAAATGACGGAAGAGGAAAAAGGATTCGTCATAAAAGACCGTCGAAGGTTCTCAGAGGAGAGTTCCAAGGATACGGCCGAGCCAGGCCCGGAGAAGAAGACGGAACCAACTCCACCCGAGGAACCGATCGAGGCAACGGACGAGCAGCAGTATCCCCTGCCGGAGATTAATTTTGCGACATTTATATTTTCCCTCAACTCCTCGGCTCTTGTCCATCTCGGCGTGATCGAGGACCCGGCAACCAATCAGAAGACCGAAAATTTGCCGCTGGCAAAGCAAACCATCGATATCCTCGGCATCCTGGAGGAGAAGACCAAGGGCAATCTGACCGAGGACGAGGACAAGTTGCTGACGAATATCCTGGCCGATTTGCGGTTGATGTATGTGAAAGCCTGCAGTTAGCCGGATTTCATGTAGGCGCTTATCTTGAAAGCTCCAGTAGGATAAATTTCACCACGAAGCGGCCGGTTCAGGGAAGACAGTATGGAACCGGCCTTAGCTCCATTGGGCGATACTCCCCAAATCAAATGTTCCTTTAGTGGTTTCGGAGCTCGGTTTGACTGGAGAAGAGGGTGAACCGCCCTGTCGGTATTTGATGCTGCGGAATCCGCTGACCCGCCACGCTGTTGAATGATTCCTTAAAATGCTTATTATGGCACATTCAAAGCGGCCTCCGGCAAATCCGCCCGATGCCCGGAACACAACCAACAAGGAGCTTGATACATGCCATTGACGCTATTCGCCCGCCACCGGTTTGCGGCTGCCATTCTGATTCCGGTATTATTGTTCGGCCTGTCTGTGTCCCTACTGCCCATTGCGAACGCCAAAACAGGGCTGACCCGGATGATCCCTGAAAATTTTACCGCCCTGTCCGAGATGGTCAGTCCGGCAGTGCAGACTGTGTCATAATTATGTACCAATTACTACTGAATAACCGTATCGATAGGTGATATATAGGTTGTAAAATCAAGGAGAACGATATGGCATTCCGATACGGCCAAGACCGAAAGCAATTGGCC
>Ga0209780_1000045_pt1 | contig 58582 bp, 58 predicted proteins | sample WorMetexBAHAMAS2_FD_187384 | JGI IMG/M metagenome (GOLD analysis project Ga0209780, IMG submission 187384) | Marine gutless worms symbiont microbial communities from Max Planck institute for Marine Microbiology, Germany - Inanidrilus exumae... | ecosystem: Host-associated > Annelida > Digestive...
TTAAGTATTACTATCTTTGAGCGATCCCCGTTATTACAGGTACTTACAGTTGACACATACATTAAAGAAATTACTACAAGACAGAAACAATTGAATTTATTCACATAAACGTTGGGACACTACTGATTTTTCAATTTGAAATTGAGCTAAGTCAAAGACAGGGGATGGAAACTATAGTATCGAGGGGGTCCATCTTGGAAAAGGAACAAAACTTATGACCACACCATCAACGAGCCGATCTCATCGAATTCCCACCCGGGATCCGATGAAAATCGCTTTCGATCAGGAAAACGGAAAGTTTCTCAAAATCGTCAATCATGTTTCCCGCCAAAACATCAACCTGTGCTGGCATTGCTGGTCCTGCGGTAGCGGTTGCCCCTTCTCCGACCACATGGATCTGTTGCCCAATCAGGTGATCCGTCTGGTTCAACTGGGACAACGAGATAAGGCGCTGCGATGCAAAACCATTTGGATCTGTGTCGGCTGCCATACCTGTTCGACGCAATGTCCAAACAGTATCGATATCGCTTCTGCGATGGACGCCCTCCGTCAACTGGCCATACACGACGGAATCACCGCTCCCGAACAAGACATCTTCCGATTTCACAAATACATTTACGGCTCGATTCAGCGGCACGGACGGCTGAACAAACTGGAAGCGATGATTCAATTCAAATTGGGTACCGGCCATTTGTTTTCCGACCTGGAATCCGGAGTGAAAATGCTGACCCGTGGAAAGCTCGAACTCGTTCCCCAGAGGATCGCGGGACGTAATGAACTGGATCATATTTTCGCGTACTACAATGAACGTCGAAGGAGTTTTGACACCCATGGGTGATATGAACCTGGCTTATTATCCTGGCTGCACCTTGAGTTCCACCGCCAGGGAAATCGATGCGGGGCTGCATCACGTCTGCGAGAAGCTGGATATCCACTTGGAAGCTTTGCCGGACTGGAATTGCTGCGGCTCCTCGTCAGTACATGCGGTCAGACCACAATTGGCGGTATCCCTGGCCGCCCGGAATTTATTTCAGGCCCAGAAAATGGGAATGGATCTTCTGGTGATGTGCGCCGGATGTTCGAACCGTCTTCGTGTGGCATCAAACCAGCTCCGCAAGGACCCCACGACACGCCGGGTGAACGAAGAGCTTCTGAACGATCGGTTGGAGGGGGAACTGCGGGTCCACCACCTTCTGGATCTGGTACCGGATCGATTGAAACGCAAGCCCTGGGCGGGCGCCCTTCAAAATGGGCTCAACGGTTTAAAGTATGTCCCGTACTACGGCTGCCTTTTGGCGTCACCCCCCGAACTCCGGAACTATCCTCCTTTAAACGGGAGCATGGAATCGGCGATGACCTGGCTTGGGGCGGAAGAACTCAGCTGGGGATATCATGCCAAATGCTGCGGTGCGTTTCTATCTGTGGCACGGCCGGATATCGTACAACCGATGGTGGCCGACATCATGGAAACCGCCATTTCGACCGGGGCGGAATGCATTGTGACGGCCTGTGCCATGTGTCAACTCAATCTTGAGTTGCGGTCTTCGTCCGGCAAGCGTCTGCCGGTCTTTTCCATTGTAGAACTGCTGTCCTACGGACTGGGATCCGAGGACTGGCCCGCCTGGTTTAAAAAGCATCTCATCAATCCCATGCCCCTGTTTGAGAAACGGGTCCTGTAAGAATACTTGTGATTGCCGGGGTTCGAAACGGGTTTCGAGCGTTAGGTCAAGCCCGAGGGCAAGGCTTCCTGTGAATTGAAAGCGGAGCGTACACGTAGTACGTGAGCATTTCAATTCCCAGAATAACACAGCAATTAGGCCTGAGATGACCCTCAGAATCCAATTCTAGCTGCATTTAGAGAAGCCGCAACTATGACACACCAAACACCCCTCCTCATGTGCCAGCACACCGCCGCATTCCGGACAGGATCCCATTTGCGGGCTGTTCTCGGTTAGATTCGAATGGGTGATATGCTTCAAAACCTGGGCAATGGCATCCGGACAAGACAGAACGATGGAACCGTTTTGCCAGCAGGGCGACGGGCATCGGATACCGATGAGTTGCTTGATGATGGCATCGGGTTTGACACCCGATCGCAATGCAAGGGATATCAGTCTGCCGGCCGCCTCGGTTTGAGAAGACGCACAGCCTCCTGTTTTTCCCATCTGGGCAAACAATTCGCACATGCCCGACTCATCGGTATTCACAGTGACGTATAATCTTCCGCAACCGGTGCTGATGCGTTCCGTGACGCCTCGGGTCCGCGTGGGTCTGGGTCGCGGTGCGATCTGAGACGGTTCCGCCGTCTGTGTCCCTAGACTGAGCACCTGTTGATCCCGACTGCCGTAACGATAAATCGTAACCCCTTTGCATCCGTGTTCGTAGGCCAACCGGTACACCTTCGCAACATCCTCCTGGGTGGCGTCCGCCGGGAAGTTGACGGTCTTTGATACCGCATTGTCCGTAAATCTCTGAAAAGCCGCCTGAATTCTTACATGCCAATCCGGAGATATATCGTGGGACGTCCGAAACAACCGCCGGTATTTCTCCGGGACAGATGGGATCCCCTCAACGGTACCGGATGAAATGATCGCTTCGACCAGCTCCTTGCTGTAGAATTTTTCTTTTTTTGCAATTTTCAGAAACAGCGGATGGATTTCCGGCAGTTCCTTACCATCAAGCACCCGGCGCACATGGGCCACGGCAAACAGCGGCTCTATACCGCTGGATGCACCGGCGATAATGCTGATGGTTCCGGTGGGTGCAATCGTTGTGGTGGTGGCGTTCCGCATGAACGCCGTAGAGGGGTCATCTAAGACACTGCTCGGGTAAGCCGGGGAAGTTACCCCGTTTTCGCGCCAAAGCGGCCGAGGCGTTGCGGGACTGCTGTAGAATTGCCGACATGACGCCTTCGGCGGTTTCGATGGCCTCTTCTGAATCGTAAGGGATCCCAAGCTGAATCAGCATGTCCGCAAAGCCCATGACGCCGAGCCCAATTTTTCGGGTGCTTTTACTCATTTCTTCGATTTGGGCCAGCGGGTATTTGTTCACCTCAACGACATTATCCAAAAAATGGACGGCGTCCTGGACGGTTCGTTTGAGTCGGCTCCAGTCCACCGACTCTTTTCGCACCATGCGGGCCAGGTTGATGGATCCCAGGGTACAGGACTCATAGGGAAGCAGAGGCTGTTCACCGCAAGGATTGGTGGCTTCGATTTCCCCTAAATCGGGGGTTCGATTGTTTTCGTTGATACGGTCAACAAAAATGACGCCCGGCTCCCCGCTTCGCCATGCGGAATGAACGATACGGTCAAAAATCTCCGATGCGACCACCCGCTGAGTGGTCTGGCCGGTGCGGGGATTAATCAGGTCGTAGGTGCCGCCATTGCCCAGGGCGTCCATGAACGCACCAGTCAACGCCACGGAGATATTGAAGTTGTTCAACAAGCCGCCATCATTCTTCGCGTCGATAAAATTTTCCACATCCGGGTGATCAATTCGCAAAACCCCCATGTTAGTGCCTCGGCGAGTGCCTCCCTGTTTAACGGTTTCGGTCGCCACATCAAATACGGTCATGAAGGAAATGGGCCCGCTGGATACACCGGCCGTGGACAGGACCATGTCATTCTCCGGCCGAATTCTGGAAAAGGAAAAACCCGTGCCGCCCCCACTTTTATGGATCTGAGCCGTGTGCTTGAGCGTTTCGAAAATGCTGTCCATGGAATCGTCTACCGGGAGCACGAAACAGGCGGCCAGCTGCCCCAGCTTGCGACCGGCATTCATCAGGGTCGGAGAATTCGGTAGAAACCACAGGTTATTGAGCAACCGGAGGAAGGATTTCTCGGTCTTGTCAAGATCTGCATCTGGATCGAAAAGTTTGTCTGCAGCTGCAATTGCATTGGCCACACGTTGGAAAAGCTTCTCTGGAGTTTCGATCACCTTGCCGTGCTGATCTTTCTTCAAGTAGCGTTTTTCCAGAACAACCCGGGCATTTTCATTCAACTTTATCGTCATGGAAGATCTCTCATTTTTGAAGTCTGAGTTATGGTATCAGCAATATGATTCTCACCCATCGCTGAATAGTTAAACAACCCTCTATCGTCTCAAGGTCGCCTGTTGCAATTCCATGAAAACACTTCATGAACTGCGGTGGGCATAGAGGAACTCGGAGAACGCCTGACACAGCGGGGAAGTTGAGCGGTAGCGGTGTCGGGTGAGATAAAAATAACGTTTCAAGTCTACGCCATCGACGCTCAGGGCCTTGAGTTGACCGCTCTCCAGGGCGTCGGCAACAGCGATGGTGGACAGGATCGACACACCGACCCTGCTTTTGACTGCTTGAATGACCGCCTGGGTACTCCCCATTTCGGCGACCACCTTAAGTTGGTCCATGCTCAATCCTTTACGAGCCAGGCTTTTCTGGATCGAGGTCAAGGTTCCGGAGCCGCTCTCCCGAATGACAAACGGTTCCCCGATAAGGCGCTTGAGGGAAATCCGTTTCTTTCCCGCCCAGGCGTGATCCGAAGGAACAATCAGCCGCATCTCATCTTCTATCAGTTCTTGCTGGACAATGTTCTTCTCGGAAGATTTCGCTCCCACAACACCCAATTCGACGGACCCGAAAATGACTTCATCTATGATTTTTCGCGTATCTCCGTTAATCAGAGCTACTGTTACCTCAGGGTAGGCTTGGGAAAACGCGCCGATAATCCGTGGCAGGATGTATCCCCCCGGAATCGTGCTCCCCCCGATCACCAACCGGCCGCGAACTTTGCCCTGAAATTCGGCCATGGCGATCTCGGTCTCTTCTCTCAACGAAATGAGTCTACGCGCATACTTGTAAAGCAGCTTTCCGGCCTGGGTGGGAACCGCTTCTTTGGCCAGGCGATCGATCAAACGACACCCGAAGTGTTCCTCGAGATCTTTGATATGGCTGCTGACCGTCGGTTGAGATAAATATACAACGGCCCCTGCTTTTGAAAAGCTCTTTTCTTCAATGACCTTGCAAAAGATATTCAGCTGCCAAAGTTTCATGTGTTTCCGCTGGTCAAATATTGCCGAGTTTCTCTTTAAATTTTTTCTGAACGACTGGGGGAACCATCCCACTAATATTGGCGCCGAAATGGGCCGCCTCCTTGATGATCGAACTGCTGATGTAAAGCCACCTCAAACTGGTCATTAAAAAAACGGTTTGTATTTCACGATTCAGCCGCCGGTTCATCAGTGCCAGCTGAAATTCAAACTCGAAATCGGACACGGCGCGCATACCCCGCAAGATGGCCTCGGCTTTGTGCCGGACTCCGTAGTCGACCGTGAGTCCTCCGAAGGTGTCAACCTCGACGTTGGCGAACCCCTTGAGGCTTTCCTCCAGCATGTCGATGCGCTCTTGTATGGTGAACAGGAATTCCTTAGCGGGGTTTTCCAGGATGACGACCACAATCCGGTCAAATAATTTAAGACCGCGTTCAATGATGTCCAGGTGACCATTGGTCACCGGGTCGAAAGAGCCGGGGTAAATTGCCGTCCGTGCCATATCGTCTCATTCTTTCCTTGGATAATAGGGTCTCCGCCGACTCGTTTCGGCGAGTTCTTTTCGTCACATATCGCCAGCCCGGAAAACTCACTATACTGAGGCGCTTTGCAGTTCTTCACCTCATCGCTGCGTTACTGAATTTTACGGAACAGGGGTTATTCCTGTACCATATAGGTGAGAAAAGATACAAGTGTTTTCCCGTACTTGCGTTGATCCCGGAGAGAAAGCGGCGGGGGAATTTCGGGAAGAGATTCCGCTGCGCTGTGTTCGAGAATCAGGCTTGCCTCATGTTCCAGGCGCCCGCTGCGGCAAAGACTGGATAGTGTCGATGATATGACGTTTTGTCTGTACGGCGGGTCCATGAACACCAGGTCAAAGTGGAGCGGAATTGAGCGGAGGCAGTTTAAGTTTTCCGCAGCATTCCATTGAATAATGGAGGCCCGGTCGGAAAGGCGACAAATGTCGACATTTTTTTTAACCAGGGCAACGGCGTGAGGATTGTGATCGATGAAACATGCGGCTCTGGCACCGCGACTAAGGGATTCGATTCCCAAAGCCCCGGTTCCGGCAAACAGATCGAGGACCACCGCCCCCTGGACGCGGTGTGAGAGAATCGAAAAGATGGATTCCCTTATCCGGTCCGAGGTGGGTCGGATCCCCATCCCCTTGAAGGGTGCAAGTTTTCGACCTTTCAGATTTCCCGCAATAACTCGCAATATGGCTCCGATATCAATGTGAAAGATCCGGTATGATCCGGGACCGTGGAAACACGAATGGAGTCTCCCGATTGCAGGGTCAACCGAGGGTCTTCAGCTTCTTGTATAGATAGCTGCGTTCCACCCCGATGGACTCTGCAGTTTTGGCCACATTATTGTCGTTCTCAGCCAGCTTGCGCTCGATAAAGGCCTTCTCGAAGTGTTTCCTGGCTTCACGCAGGTCTTCGGCCTGAAACCACATGTCATCCAGATCGGCTGGGGCAAAACTGCCGGTGGGATTATAGGGTGCGGGGATATCGCCGGCACTGATCGTATCGGCGCCAACCATGATCACCAATCGTTCGACCAGGTTCTTGAGTTCCCGAACGTTTCCGGGCCAGTTATATTTGGCCAACAGTTCAAGACCTTCCGGAGACATCTTCTTTTTTCGGATTCGATTCATTTTGGCGGACTCGCTAAAAAAGCGGTCCACCAGAATCGGGATATCGTCTATGCGATCTCTCAATGGCGGGACATGAATCGGTATCACATTGAGACGGTAGTAAAGATCTTCCCGAAACGTATTCTTCTCAATCTCTACTTTCAGATCTTTGTTACTGGCGGCGATCACCCGAACATCCACGCTGAGGGTAAGGCTGCCGCCCACGCGTTGGAACTTTTGCTCCTGAAGCGCCCTGAGAATCTTGGCCTGGGTCTTCAGGCTCATATCCCCTATTTCATCCAGAAAAATCGTTCCCTGGTCAGCCAGTTCAAACTTGCCGCGCTTCTTGGTCGCCGCCCCGGTAAACGAACCTTTCTCATGCCCGAAGAGTTCGCTTTCGATGAGTTCCTCTGGAATGGCGGCGCAGTTGACATCGACAATCGTTTGTTCCGCCCTGGCGCTGAATTGGTGAATCGTTCGGGCCACAAGCTCTTTTCCAGTACCGTTCTCACCGGTTACCAGAATGGAGGAATCCGTTGGCGCCGCCATGGCGATTTCACGTTTGAGGGCCGCGATGGGCGCACTCTTACCATTGATGGAATGATTTTCGATGGTTTTCTTTCGGAGAAATCGGTTCTCTTCCTCGAGGCGACGGAAATTCAGTGCGTTGTTAATGGCCACAATCACCTTGTCGATGGAGAGAGGCTTTTCGATAAAGTCGTAAGCTCCCAGCTTGGTGGCTTTCACAGCGGTTTCGATCGTCCCGTGCCCAGTGATCATGATCACCTGGATGTGGGGATTCTCCTTTTTAATCTCGGTGAGGGCCTCGATACCATCAATCCCCGGCATCCAGATATCCAGAAGTACCAGGTCCGGAGACTCCTGGTCGATGAGTTTCAGAGCCTCGTAGCCGTTGTCGGCAGTGACGACTTCAAACCCTTCGTCGGCTAGCAGGCCCCGAAGGGACTTGAGAATGGAAGGTTCATCATCCACAATCATGACAGTAGGGAACATAGGGAATCCTCTTGGTCAACGTTCTTTAATAATCAGTTTACTGAAAAGATGTTACGAACCATCCGGGAGAGCAAGGTTGTTCGCCGAATGGAGGGCGCTATGGCCAAGGCATTTCAAGGAGAAGCTGTATTGAACATACCGCGAACCTTGAATAACGCCGGCCATGGGGCCCTCCGTTTGGCCCGCAGGGTGAAATCTTTTCATTTCGAATATAATCCAGTCTTCCTCGACAGTTATCAAGAAACTGGGATCATCAGATCACTCCATTCTCAGATTTTTTATCATCATTTATTGAAAAGATTTCACGAACCATCTGGATTAGTAAGGTAGCTCGATAATAAATTTCGCTCCCTGGGGGTGATTGTCTTCCATTCGAATCAGGCCGTTGTGATCCTGAACGATCGTGTTGACAATCGTCAACCCGAGACCCATACCGGCCTTTTTGGTTGAGAAATTCGGTTCGAACAAACGCCTCTTGTCCTTGTCGGCAACACCGGTCCCGGTGTCTGCGACCGCCATACGTACCCGTTTGACCAGGGGATCGTGGGTAGCGGATATGGTAATGCTCCCACTGTTTCGAATGGCGGCAATGGCGTTGTCCACCAGATTGATCAATGCCTGTTTGATCTGCTGCCGGTCCAGATTCAACTTCGGCAACCCGTCGGTAGTCTGGAAATCGAATGTTATCGACGGATGACTTTCCCGGTACAGGGCCAGTGTCTCTTCAATGATCGGCTCCAGGCGGCAAGGCTTTGGATTGGCACTGGGAAATCGTGCAAACGACGAAAATTCGTTGACCAGATTTCGGATCAGATCCACATGGTCGATGATGGTCTGGGTACACTCATCAAATACCGGCTCTGCGAGCTGATCGCTGTACTTCCGACGCAACCGTTGAGCGGACAGGCTGATCGGCGTCAACGGATTCTTTACTTCATGGGCGATCCGCCGTGCGACTTCTCTCCACGCGGCCATGCGCTGCGCTTTTTCCATCTCCGTGAGATCGTCGAACACCATGACGATGCCCATGTGACCACCGGTATCGTCCTTCAGTACATTCAGGTAGGCCAGAAAACTTCTCGATCGTCCGCCGATGGTCAACCGCAAGGGGACCTCGATGGCATTGTTCGGCGCACTGTCGAGTTTTTCCTTGATCTCTTCGGCCAGCTTAAGATGGTCTCCGCGGAGCAGGTCCTGATAGTTGACATTGAGGATATCTTCCGCCCGGACATCGAGCATGCTTTCCGCTGCGGTATTGACGGTGGACACCTCCCCGGAGGCATCTACGGTGATAACCCCGGTGGAAACGTTTCTCAAAACGGTCTCCATATATCTTCGTCGTTCTTCAATTTCGATATTCTGATCCCGCAGTTTTCGCGCAGACAGTTCCAGCTGTTCCCGGCTGATGCGCAAGTCGCGAGTCATTTTGTTGAATGATTCGACCAGAGTTCCAATTTCGTCATCGGCAACCGATTCAATGGACACCTTTAAATCACCCTCGGCCACCCGCCGTGTGCCCTCGGCCAGTTCCATGATCGGCACACTAATCGATTTCGCCAGGTAAAACCCGAACCAGATGGCGCAAAACACCACTAGAAGCCCGACGATGGAGAGGGTAATATAATACGTCGCCTGTATCGGGTCCCGCAGAAGCTTGATCTGCTGGTACTCCTCGAACCCCATGGAAATTGAATTTAGATCCTGGGACAGCTCCGCCGACACCATTACATTCACCAGTACAAACGCTTTGGCCTCCGACCACGGGACGCCAACCGGAACGGTCCCGATGGTACGAATCAGTTCCCCTTCCTCGAGTTTCTCAGAGTGGGTTTGAAAATACATATCGGAAAAGTTGCGCCGCAGGTGGTCCGGATCGATCACCGGAAAAGGATCGTCTTCAAACTCCTGGGCCAGGGCATACGTGAGACGATGCAGATCGCTGCCGTAGACCTCCACCGCATCCAAGTTAAATGCCCGCTGGACCACCTGTATATATCGAGAAAGCGCCTTTTTCTTCTCGGGTTCGAACAGCTTTTTGGTTTTAATCTGGTAGGAAATACGCTCCAGATAAAAGCGGTTGTTTTCTTCGACATACCCGTAAAGCCGTCGGCCGACGCCCAGAGAATTCTCTAACGCCTGCTCTACGGGCACGTTGAACCAGAATTCGATACTGGTGGTGATGAAGCTGAGGGAGAAGAAAAACAGGACGATGGTGGGAAGCAGCGTCAATGCCACAAAAGCCACAACCAGACGCGTTCTCAGCCGGGCCCCCATGACCTTCCGTCGACGGTCATAGAGCAGTTTGACCAGATTGCGCAGTACCAGAAAGAGCAGCAAGATCAACAGCAACAAATTGATGTTGATCAGGATGAACATTAAAATGGTGTTCGACACCGGAAAATCAGAACCGAAATGGATGACCCGATTTTCGGCATAGGTCAACAGCACAACGACCAAGGGAATTACAACGATCAAAATCCCTTCCCGTTTGCGCCGCTTCCGGTCGGACTCGCTAATGTATGATTTCGAAGAATCTCCGCTCATGGTTGCTCGCTGTCAGCCGAAAGGCTCACTCTTACAGTATGGAGCCTCGCCATTCGGTAAAGGACGGACGCCGAGCGCATCCGAGCTGCTAGAAAATAAAATCGATGGTGTACCAATCGGTCTCAAAGTCCCAGAGAGAGACGAAAAACAGGACGTAATGAAGATAAAGAGGAAGGGTCAATTTATCCAGCTGGGCCTTTGCCCGCAATTGGTACTGCCGGCCCTTTTCAAGTTGATTGAGCGGGACGACTTTCAGACGGTCAATTTCGGCCATTAGTTTGCGGGCCTCGGCAAAGGATTTTGTGGTTTGAGTTTTTCCACTTTCCCAGGATCGCTGGATCTCAAACTCCTTTTTGAGATTGTCGTATTTGATGGTGTGAGTGATTTCCAGATTGGCAATCCGCTTGTCCAGCCACATGTTTCGTGCCTGATACAGGCTGATGAAAAAAGAAAAGGTGGTTGGGACACCGCTCAGTACCGCTTCCTTCATGTGCTCCGTGAATGCCCCTTCCACATTCAGGTACACCAGAAGATCATCACGGGTGTTGGTCACGATGAGGTTGGTCAGCCGTGCCCCCTTCGCCCACAACGGGGGTGGCAGAAACATCAGAAAGACCAATGTGATGATGATATAGCGTCTGAGGTTCGGCGTCATAAAAATAGGGTTATCCCGTCGATCGGAGAGGGTATTCTCTCTGAGAGCCGCGGCCCATCATACCGTAAAAGTTATAAAAAACACAAGTTTATCCTTTTACCGGAGGAGGGGGAAAATGGCAAGTGAATTTAGGATCGACGGCCTCGGGACCAAAACGTCCATGAGGTCATCGGCAGGAGACACCCCACTGAAGAGATTTCATGCAATGTTCGGGTTAGGCAGGTGTGTCACCATTGAGAGTGCAGGTTTCCCAGGAAGATTTCTTGCTGAAAAACTTCCGAAGGAACGCGTGATTGAACTCGTGCCCCGATTTGCTGACCTTCAGATGTCCCATGATCGGCATTCCCAAGAGTGAGAAATCACCAATGCAGTCCAGAATCTTGTGTCGAACGAACTCGTCCGAATATCGAAGACCACCTTCGTTTAAAATGCCGTCTTCTCCAATAACGATCGCGTTATCCAGGGATCCGCCCCTGGCAAGACCGTACCGTTTGAGATGCTCGTATTCGGCGAGGAATCCAAATGTTCTGGCACGGGATATATCCTGTTCAAAGGTCTCGCGAGAAACCTCATAAGTGTATGTCTGACTCTGAATCAAGGGGTGAGGATAATCAATGGAGCAGGTTATTTTGAATCCTTGCAGGGGGTAGGCGCCGACAAACTTTCCGTTCTGGCTGAGCTCGATGGGTTCCTTGATGACGAAAAAGCACCTTGGCCCGACCTGTTCACGGATCCCGGCAGACTTGACCAGTTCGGCAAAGGGACCCGCGCTGCCGTCCATGATGGGCATTTCGTAATGGTCCAGTTCGACGATTGCATTATCAATGGAAAGGCCTGAAAAGCTGGCCATTAAATGTTCAATGGTGGAGACGATGACCCCCTCGGCGCCGATGACCGTGGCTAGACTGGTGTCGATAACGTTATTGAAGTGGGCTCGAATCGTTGGGTGGTCTGGAAGGTCGGTTCGAACAAACCGAATGCCTTGGTTGACCGAAGCCGGCTTGATGGTCAGGTGTACGGATTTCCCGGAATGGACTCCCACACCTTTGCAGGTAACGGTTTTTTCAACAGTCTGCTGATGTTTGTTCATCGGATATGTTTTTCTGTGAGCATTCGCAACGTCGCTATGAAATGCTCGGTTAGGGTTCGGCGTCTCCAACGCGGGCTCGGACTGGAAAATCGGTCTGCAAGCTCTGTTCCACTAGCATGAAGATATGGTCCATCAGACTATTTTCATAATATCATTAATATGTTATGGGTGTTCGCAGCGAATTAGAGCCGGCGCCGAAGACCGATGGGGAGTTAAAAAGGACACAGGCCAACATTGAGCTGTGTCTTTTTATCAACATCCTTCACCATCATGCAAATAAAAGATTGTCTGCCTTATCAAAATTTGTTAACCAGATAGAAGTGTATTGCAACGTCGTGCCGTCGGCCATTCCAACCGGCTGAATCCCTTTTCAGCGGGCGGTCGAACGGCGTTCCCCTACCGGTAAGGCCTCAATATTTCGTCATATGGTTCAGATCCCGTCCGATTCAGTATCGCGAGCCTTGATTCAGGACGTATCCATCTGGCCGGATTATTTTCACGGCAGCAAAAACAATCATCCATGGTCAATTGAAACCGGAGTCCCATGCTTGCCAAAGTATTCAGCAGCGCCGTATTCGGCATTGATGCGTTTCTGGTAGAGGTTGAAGTCGACATCATGTCAGGCCTCCCCACATTCGCCACCGTGGGCCTTCCGGAAACGGCGGTAAAGGAAAGTAAGGAGCGGGTGAAATCGGCGATCAAGAACTCAGGATATGCCTTTCCCGACGATCGGATCACGGTGAACCTTGCCCCGGCCAATATCAAAAAGGAAGGCACCGGCTTTGATCTGCCCATGGCCTTGGGCATCCTGTCCGCCACCGGGGTCATTTCCCAACGGGTTCTGTCCCGTTACCTCATCCTTGGAGAGCTATCCCTGGACGGCCGCGTTAAACCGGTGAACGGTTCTCTGCCGATGGCCATTGCAGCCCAGGCGGCAAGCTATGAGGGCATTATCGTCCCTTACCAAAACCGACAGGAAGCGGCGGTAGTCAAGGGAATCTCGGTATATCCGGCAAAGGATCTTGCCCGGGTGGTGGATCTTCTGAGGGGAGATACCATGATTCCTCCGGAAAAAGCAGATCTTTCCGCCATGTTTCATCGAAGATCCGATGGAGAAGGGAATTTCTCGGAAGTTCTCGGGCAGGAACACGTCAAGCGGGCCCTGGAGATCGCCGCTGCCGGGGGGCACAATGCCGTTTTGACCGGCCCTCCCGGATCGGGTAAAACCATGCTCGCCCGACGCCTTCCCGGAATCCTGCCCCCGCTGACCTTTGCCGAAGCCATCGAAACCACCAAGATTTTCAGTGTGGCCGGGCTATTGAATCAGCACCAGGCCATGGTGACGTCCCGGCCCTTTCGGGCGCCCCATCACACGATATCCGATGCCGGCCTGATCGGCGGCGGGCACATCCCCCGACCCGGTGAAGTCAGTCTCGCCCACAATGGGGTGTTGTTTTTGGACGAGCTTGCAGAATACAAAAAACACGTTCTGGAAGTCCTGCGGCAGCCACTGGAGGATGAACAGGTGACCATTGCCCGGGCGGCCACCACCCTCACCTATCCGTCCCGGTTCATGCTGGTAGCCGCCATGAATCCCTGCCCTTGCGGATACCTGACCGATACCAAGCATGAGTGCCGGTGCACCATTCACCAGATTCGCCGGTACCGGGCCAAAATTTCCGGTCCGCTTCTGGACCGGATTGATATCCACGTGGAGGTACCGGCCGTTCCCTATAAAGATTTGATGGGAGAGGTGGCTTCAGAATCTTCGGCGACCATCCGCCGACGGGTCGGTGCTGCAAGAAAGCACCAATCCGGACGATTCAGCCGAAGCAGCATTTACTCCAATGCCCAAATGGGCAGCCGCCACATACGAAAATACTGCAGGATCGACAGCGCCTCCTGCCGTCTCCTGGAAACCGCCGTGGACACGCTGGGATTGTCGGCACGGGCGTACAATCGGATACTTAAGATCGCCAGAACCATAGCCGACCTGGACCACAAGCCGGACATCCATGCCGATCATATATCCGAAGCCATCCAGTACCGGACCATGGATCGGACCAAGAGCAGGTTGAATTCCTTTTGAATCCAGTAGGGGTCAGCATCCGATCGCTACGATGCCGTCATCCATTGCTATTGCTTGATGAATAACCATTACCGGATAGAGAACTTCCCGATTTAAAAGACATGCCTGTTTGCATTCGCCTGGAGGAGGTGGAGAAAGATGTGGAGTATGTATTTGCAGCCGATGCCAGGCTCGCCCGTCAGGTAAAGTTGTATATTTTCCATCCCCACGTAACCGCGCGTTAAGCGTGTTCTTCTTCCTCGACGCAGATGAAAAACCCTAGCCGGAGGAAACAACCATGCCGACAACGATAAAGTCCCGAACCCATTTTGACTCACGCCAAATGAAACGGATGACCGCTGTCGGAGCAGTAACCGACATCACGGCCCGGATCTGGCTCCGCTCGGATATTCCCGGCGAGGTGAGTGTCTCAATTCAGCCCTACGGTAAACCCGCGTTGCGACGGGAAATACCTGCCCTGGCGACGGACTCGGATGCGGACCTCACCCACACGGTGCTCATCACCGATCTCTCCCCACTGACCGAATATAGATATGACGTCCGCCGGGTCGCCGGGAATCGCCTCATCGGCAGGGGGCGATTCGAGACCTTTCCAGCCGACGATGCCGATACGCCGGAGAAGGTCTCTATCGCTCTGACGAGCTGTCACCAGCCGTTCGGCGATGACGGTAAGCTTTGTGACAAGCGGATGCGGCTGTTGAAATTGATGCCGGCCATTCTCAGGGAAAACGATGTCAAGTTCATCCTTCTAGCCGGAGATCAGATCTATTCGGATATCCCGTCCGATCGGTCTCTGTTTTACCGTCACTATACGAAGAAATGGAACCACCCTGCAGGTGACAGCATCCTGGACTGGGGATCGCCCACCGTCCGCCAGGCCTTCCAGGAAAGATACCGGATTTTTTGGGAAATGAAGGAGATGCGTAGCGTTTATGCCAATTATCCCTGCTATCCCATCCTGGACGACCATGAGATTATGGACGATTGGGGGGCGGTGAACGCCCATTCAACCCAGAAATTTGCCCGGCTCCGCAAAGGTGCCCGGGAAGCCTATTTCGATTACCAAGGCTCCCGGGTGGCGCCCCGAAAAAAAAGGCTCCCCGCCTCATTTGACTATTCGTTTAGCTATGGGAACATTGGAGTTTTTGTCTTCGATCTGAGGTCCCAGCGTCGGGCCGGGAAACATCACCGGCTCTATGGAAATGATCAGTATGCCCGGTTTCGCACCTTCTTGACCCGCAATCAACATAAGGCTGCTCTGCTCATCATGGTAAGTGTTCCGGTGGTGCACTTGCCCGAGTGGCTCTCGGATGTGGGCGCCGCCTTGCTGGGTCACAAGGTCGATTTTCCGGATCATTGGTCCTATCATAAGAATCGTCCAGACCGGAATCGGTTACTCTCTGCCCTGTACCGCCATAAACTCCTCTTTCCCGATCAGAAAATAATTCTTGTCAGCGGTGATGTGCACATCGGCTGTGCCTTTTCCATCGAATGGACCGGCCAAGGGAATAGACCGGTAATCTACCAGTTTACTTCCAGTGCCGTTTCGAATCGGACCAAAAAGATTTTCACTGAATTCTTGAAGGCGCCCTTGGGTCTCGCCGGGGAAATCCATCTCCAAGGCGGCACCCAAGTAAAAACCCGTCTCCTTGATCCGTCGGGAAACATGGAAAACCCCTTTGGTGGGCTGAATATCGGAATGATCGATATTACTCGCAGCGGCGGAACAACGTCTGTTCAACTTCGGCTGGCTGGCTACGAGGAGGGGGCTTCGAGTTACCGGGATTTTTTTAGAAGCCGTCCATTGTAGGGGCATGCATCTGGCGATCTGCGGCGGAATGGGCGGAGTTTCTCAGGCGGATGGGCGGATGAGGGGTGGGATGAGGGGTCGCATCTTAATTATTCATTATGGGATGAGGGGTCGCATCTTAATTATTCATTATTGATTTTGTCAGCTTTGTGATCCGACTTTTGAGCTTCCTATTGTGCATTATCTGTTCACTAACTGCCTTATGTCGCATGGTGATCGCGGCCCCTGACACATTTCCAAAACTCCGACCTAACTCCTTTCCACCCTTTCCGGTTAAGTTCACAGAAAGGTATATCGCAACATCTCTTGCGATATTTCTCTTTTTACCCTTTGCCCAGATCTGTTCCAGTTCGCAGTCAAACGATTCTGCTACTGCCGAAACAATATCTTGCATTTTAGCTCTGGGTTTCAGCTTTGTGAACTGAGGTCTTTCTTTGTCATCTGCTTGGCAAGATAGAAAATGTTCCTTTACCCATTTTACAAAACCTTCGTCACCGAGGATGAAGCCTCCGGCTATTTCGTTACTCGGATCTTCCAGCGTCTCGAGATCGACCTTTTCGACAAAAACCTTGTAATTCTTTTTAGCCTCCTTCAGATTCCTTCCAAACTGAGACAATAGCCAATCTGTCTCAAACCATTTGGGGCTCTTTTTCTTTCCGATAAAAAAACCATAGCTGCTCCATTGGTAATCTGAAACCGACTCAACCATTTTCGCCCGGACCGGGTTCAAATGGATGTATCGCGACAGCTGCTTGAGATATTCATCGGCGTCGACCAACACCGACTTGAACCGGCCCTGGAACAGGTGACCGCGCCGCTTTCGCTTGGTATTGAAATAAACGGCATAGCTCACATTGATCCATTTAATTGCACGGCTCAGGTTCGCTTCGGGGGTTTCCACCAGCAAGTGGTAGTGGTTGGTCATCAAGCAGTAGGTGTGAATTCGGATCGCAAACCGCGATGTTGCGGTTTCCAGGTATTCAAGAAACTTTTCCCGATCCCGAAGGCTTTTGAATAGATCCTCTCCGGCATTGCCCCGGTTGATGACATGGTAAAAGGCACCGGGATACTCCACGCGCAACGGTCTTGCCATCCGGGCGAATCCTTGTAATGGATGTATTTCCCAATTCTTGAACGGTTAGCTATTCGAATAACAATTCAATATAGGGGTGATCGGTGAGATGTGTCAATAATTAATATTTAAGATGCGACCCTCCTGTTTCGGACCATGGATCGGACCAAGAGCAGATTGAATTCCTTTTGAATCACCAAACTTGATTTACCAACCGGACCTGCCTATCTATGATCAAGAGTTGCACCGTTCCGATTCATTGGACCCGTTTCCGCGACAGGTTCAAGAAAGGAGATAGTACATGAAACACAACACCCATATCTACCTGGCGGCAAAGGCCATCGAATTAACACGGCAGAGCGTTGACAACACCGTCAATAAAAAAGGCACATACCTCAAGGGAACCAAGAAAACCAAGGAGCGGAGGGCTGCCACGGAACGGCAGCGCATCCTTCAATACTACAAGGATTTTCTTTATGAAGCCACCTGGGCTCCGGACGACGTTCTGAGAGACAATGATCCCTACCACATTTTCAAACTGTTTACAGATGACGAGTTTCCCGATCATGGGTTCACGGACAAGCAGACATACGAAACAGAGGACGGTGTGTTCTATAAGTTCGCCGGAGGGCTGCCGTTCAGGGCAGATCATATCGCCCAGGAAATCATCAACATGTCCAAACTCCGGGATTTCAACGATCAGTTCGAAATCAGACAGATCATGTATCAATACCTGCTGCTAAGCCATTACCTGGTGGACGCCCATGTCCCCATGCATTGTGATTTGCGGGACGACCCCCCCAAAGCAAGACGGGATAGCCAGCCCAGCCGGCGCCGCGGCAAGAACAAGCCGGACGGTGAATACATGAAATCTTCGGCACATAATGATCTGGAGACGCTTTGGGATCATGCGGTGACGCCGGTTGCCATCGAGGAAGAAATTCTACCGAGAACCTGGACAAAAGAAAAACTGGAGAAGACAGAGTACTCCGAAATGATCACCTTCAATTTTAACGACTGCAAGAAACAGGGAGACATCAGAGTCCCCATCATTCCCAAGAGGGGCCTGCTGGATTTCATGGTTGACGTGTGCATCGAAAGCAAAAGACGGGGGCGGATTCTGTTTCCCATCGACAATCCCAAAGAGCGCAACGACGCCGTGCTGCCCGAAACAACCCGAAACATATTCTCGGACTGCATTGGGAATCTTATGGCGGTGTGGCGGTATATCTGGGTGTCTCACAAAAGCTGATATCCATAACGCGGGGCCATCGGTGGACATATGGGATTATGTGCGTACGTTATCGTAATCGACTCCTGTTGGAGATCCGTTCCGGAGACCCGTGAGAAAAGGAGGGTTCAATGAGTAAGGATTCGGTCACCTTCTTCAAACCTTACCACTTTCGCCCGGGGCAGAAGATCCACATCAAAGAGGGGCCCCGGCGGGGGGATTGGGAGGTCATCGGGATCACGGAACGAAAAGTGACCCTTCGCTGCCCGATCAGTTCTCGGGAATTTGAGTGGAACCGGTTCTGCTATGTGGTGGAGGAGAGGGATAAGGTGGAGTGGCCTCAAAAAGATTAAAATCTATCTCAAACACGCATCCAAGGGTCCAATGCGGTGTTGCGGGTCGACTCAAAATACTCACGTACTACCGTGTAGGCTCCGTTTTTTCCTCGACCCGCGCCTTGCCTTGAACCCTGATCTACATGTTTGAGATAGATTTGTAACTCACTACAACACAAAACCGCAGATGTAGCAGGGACGCGAATTGATCACTACCTCGTCCTGACCTGAAACCCGATCCCCATATTTGAGGTTGATCCTGGAAACACCGTACAGGGAATCACAAATGATCCGCAGATATATATTGATCACCGTTGTAATTCTGCTTGTCCCCGTGCTGGTGGGTTGCGGGTCCCAAGAGTCCGTTGAGTCCCTGGCAAAAATCGGCTGGCAGTCCTACGATGCCGGTTTGAGGCAGGCCGCAGAGTCAGGGAAGAAGGTGTTTCTCTATTTTCGGGCGGATTGGTGACCCTACTGCCGAAAACTGGACCGGGTATTGGTCCAGCCGGAGATCCATTCCTACCTGGAAGAGAACTTTATTCCCGTCCTTGTGGATTTTGACAAGAATACGGGCGTCGTCAACAAATATGGAGTGCGGGGAATCCCGGTGATATGGTTCCTGGACAGCCAAGGCAACCGCCTCCGGCAGGTAACGGGGTATGTTCCGGAAGACACGTTTCTCCCCGTTCTCCGATACATCCGGACGGATGCATACCAAACCCAGTCATTTGAGGCATTTACAGCCGGCAACTAAACGCCTGCAGCGCTCCCCCGAGCTTTCCCTATCCCGAACATTGCCCCTTTTCTCCGAAAAGTGTGTCTCATTTCATAGCCGTTCCCCCGGCTGCCGTTGGACGGTCCCTCCGGCACCCATTTCACAAAATATCCTATTGATATTTATAACTATATTTAGACCGGGAAACCGGCTCTTCCAACGACGGCAAAAACATTTGAGTGTATGATCAAGATATGCTTTAGTTAATCATCTGCCGACCCCAATCCGGAGAATAGGCCATGATGCTTAAAAATTCCCTTGGGGAAATTCTGATCGAATTGGGCTACATCACCGAAGATCAGCTGGATGAAGCCCTGGAGAAACAGGAGACCATAATCCGGGATACGGTACCGTTCAGCAGTTACCATCTGGTTACCTTCGTTGCAGACTCCCTTCGCGCCGAAAACGGTGGCGGCATCCCCCTGCTGGGTCAGCTCCTGAAACAGATGAACATGATCCACCCGGATCAGCTTGAGGAGGCCCTGAGCCGGCAAATCGACTCCCTCAAAGACTACCATTCCCTGGACAGTGAAAAGCTGTGTTCGGTAATGGAAATCTGCCATCTGATCGGTTCCACCCTGAATCTTTCCGAAGTGCTGGTTCTGATCATGAATCATGTGAACCGACTGACCAATTCGGTGGGAAGCACCCTTATGCTGGTGGACGAGTTGACCGATGAATTGGTCTTCAGTATTCCCACCGGCCCCAAAGCCCAGACACTCCGGGATATTCGGATTCCAAAAGGGAAAGGCATCGCCGGCTGGGTAGCCCAGAATCAACAACCGATCATCGTCAATGACGCCCAAAATGATCCGCGGTTCTATAGTGAAGTGGACAGTGCTGTGGGCTTTGAAACCCAAGCCCTCCTGGCTGTTCCCTTGAAAGCCAGACGCAAGCTGATCGGCGTACTCGAAGTCGTCAACAAGCGGGACGGCAGCGGATTCACCGAAAAGGATGCCCTTTTGTTGAGCATCTTCGGCTCCGAAGCGGCCCTGGCCATCGAGAACGCCAGGGTCCATGGAAAGCTGAAAAAGCAGCTCATGGAAAACAAACGCATTGAGCGAGAGCTGGCCGAATCGGAAAAATTCCGTGCATTGGGACAAATGTCGGCGGGTGTGGCGCATGATTTCAACAATATCCTGAGTGCCATACTCGGATATGCGGATATGGCGATGTACTCCCCGGGGGATCCCGACCGGATAAAGGAAAGTCTGGAGCAGGTTCTCAAGGCCTGCAAGCGGGCCAAGGAATTGGTCAGCCACATCCTGGCATTCAGTCGTCACAGTCAGCAAGAACGGCTGCCGGTTCAAATGGAACATATCGTTCAGGAAGCCCTCAAGCTCTTGAGGGCCTCGATCCCCTCCACTATTGATATCCAGGTACACATCGAACCCGATTCCGGAGCGATTCTGGCGGATCCAACACAGATTCATCAGGTGCTCATGAACCTTTGCACCAATGCCCAGCACGCCATGGAAAACAGTGGCGGCATACTCGGGATATCGGTGTCACCGATTGAGGTGACCGATGAGGAAGTCGAGTCCAACCCCGACCTAACACCGGGTCCCTATGTCAAACTGCGCGTCAGCGACAATGGATGCGGTATGGATGACTGCACGCTGAAGCAGGTATTTGAGCCCTATTTCACCACAAAGGAGAAAGGGGTGGGCACCGGTATGGGTCTGGCGGTCGTCCATGGCATTGTCAGGGGCCATGGGGGAGCCATTACGGCGGCCAGCATGCCGGGAAGCGGGTCCAGCTTTGAAATGTGCTTCCCCAGGGTCGCCTATGAGGTTCCGAAGCGGCAAGCTCCTGTTCTGGAGATGCCGAAGGGGAGGGAAGTGATTCTATTTGTGGATGACGAGACGGTGTTGGTGGATTTGGGTAAGCAGATGCTGGAAAGCCTCGGTTACACCGTCATTGGTGAAACGGATCCAAAGACGGCCTTCCAGCGTTTTAAGGCAGATCCCAACAAATTCGATATGGTGATCACCGATCTGACCATGCCGGGCATGACCGGAGATGTCCTGGCAAAGGAGATCGTTTCCATTCGCGTGGACCTGCCGATCATTCTGGTCACCGGTTTCAGCGAGCGGGAAACCCAGGACCATGCCGGAAACATGGGCATCCGCGAAATCGTTATGAAACCGTTGACCATCCTTGATCTGGCCTCGGTGGTGCGAAGAGTACTGGATCAGGGAAGGTAATCGACCGGAGGATCCCCTGACCTTATCCATGTTTAATCCCCAATTCTTCGGCCCCATCAAAAGAACACCGTCTGATAAATAAAATCCCTTGCCGGGGACAGCCCCATCTTGTTAAGTAATTCCCATTGCCGGTGTCTGCAGCGAGCCATTCGACAGCCCCCTGCACCCGGAATCCTGCCCGGTGATTGCGTCGAGGAGCGCTCGCAATGGAATGTTTCGGCATGCTTTGCCGAGGCGGTGCCCTGCAATATTCGCAACACACCCCATGCTGTAAATTCGCCGACGGATCCGCTTGTCGGCGCGTCATCCAATAGTTTCATTACCCGGAACAACCCATCAAATCAGTTGTAGGGAGATCAACATGGAGCATCAGTTTGATGTAGTGATCATCGGATCAGGACTTGCCGGACTGAGGGCCGCCCTTGAGCTGGGGGTGGATACCAGAGTGGCGGTGATCAGCAAGGTATTTGCCACTCGATCCCACTCGGGTGCTGCCCAAGGCGGTATCGGTGCCGCATTGGGAAACGAGGAAGAGGACAACTGGAAATGGCATGCCTTTGATACCATCAAGGGAAGCGACTACCTCGGAGATCAGGACGTCATTGAAATCATGGCTCAGGATGCCCCGAGGGTGGTGTACGAACTGGAGCATATGGGTGTGCCCTTCAACCGGACCCCGGAGGGCAAAATAGCCCAGAGGGCATTCGGTGGCCACACGCGAAATTTTGGGGAAGCAGCGGTAAAAAGGGCCTGCTATGCAGCCGATCGTACCGGCCGGGTGATTCTGGACACCCTATGGGAGAAGTGCCTCCAGCGCGGGATCACCTTTTTTGATGAGTATCATCTGCTGTCTCTCATCGTAGAGGACGATGGGTGCTGCGGGGTCACTCTGTATGAGCTGGCCACCGGAGATATCCACATCCTCCAGAGCAAGGCGGTCATGCTGGCCACCGGCGGCGCCGGAAAAATCTACAAAACGACGTCCAACGCACTGGCATCCACTGGAGATGGCATGGCCATGGCCTACCGCGTGGGAGCGGCCCTGGAAGACTTGGAATTTGTTCAGTTCCACCCCACGGGTATTTACAAGCTGGGCATTCTCATTAGTGAAGCCGCCCGTGGGGAAGGGGGAATCCTGCGAAACAGTGAGGGCGAGCGTTTCATGGAGCGATATGCCCCCACAATTAAAGACCTGGCCCCTCGGGATATGGTGGCGCGTTATATCCTCCAGGAGGTTCGGGAGGGTCGCGGTATCGATGGCAAGGATTATGTCCACCTGGACCTGACCCATCTGGGCGAAGAGGTCATAGGGACAAAACTGGTCGAGATCATCGAGTTTGCCCGTACCTATGCCGGCGTAGACGCATTCAAGGAGCCGATTCCAGTACAGCCGACGTGCCATTATATGATGGGCGGGATCGCCACCGATGTAAATGCCCACGTCGTCCTGGATGATAAGGCCTCTCCGTTTCCCGGGTTATTTGCTGCCGGTGAATGTGCCTGTGTATCGGTTCATGGCGCAAATCGGCTGGGATGCAATTCTCTACTGGATACGCTGGTCTTTGGCCGGCGTGCCGGGAAACAGATGCGACAGTTTATTCACAGCGTTGGCATGCCGAAACTTCCATCCGGTCTGGAAGAAAAGGAACGTCGCCGGATTCAAGGCATGATGGACAATCCCGGCAAAGAATCCCTTGGCGGCATCCTTTTGGAAATGCAGCAGGTGATGATGGACAAGGTGTCGGTGTTCCGTGAAGCGGCCGGGCTGACGGAGGCGTTGGACGCCATCCAAAAACTCAAGGAGCGATACGGTCGGGTCGCGGTTCGGGACAGGGGCTCGTGCTTTAATCGCGACCTTCTGGATGTGCTCGAACTCGGAAACATGCTGGATTTGGCCGAGGTGATTACCATGGGTGCCCTGTTCCGAGAGGAAAGCCGCGGCGCCCATTCGCGGGAAGACTTTCCGGATCGAAACGATTCGAAATTCTTGAAGCACACCATGGCGCGACTCACATCCAGGGGGCCGGAACTGTTTACCAAACCGGTGACAATTACTACCTACGAACCAAAAGAGAGGACGTATTGATATGAAATGCCATTTTGTCATCTATCGCTTCGATCCTTCGGTGGACAGTTCCCCCCGTTATCAGGAATACCAGGTGGATGCCGAATCGACCGACAAGATATTGGATTGCTTGAATAAAATTAGATGGGAACAGGATCCGACGCTGGCGTATCGTGCCTCCTGCAGCCACGGCATTTGCGGTTCCTGCGCCATGACCATCAATGGGAATGTGGGGCTGGCCTGCCAGAAGTTAGTCCGGGATTTTAAAACCGCCAACAATTTCGTGATCGAGCCGTTGCCTCTGTTCAGTGTGGTCCGCGACCTGGTGGTTGATCTCAATCCGTTCTTTGACAAGCATCGGGAAGTACGACCGTATCTCATCGCCGACGACGATCCGCCTGAGACAGAACGTACCCAGAGCAGCGAAGACCAGCAAAAGACAGAGATCGCCCTGCGCTGTATCCTCTGTGCATCGTGCACCTCGTCATGCCCGATTTCCCGAACTAATCCGGATTATCTCGGGCCGGCCGCCCTGCTGCGCGCCTTTCGGTATATCTATGACTCCAGGGATTCAGCCACCGGAAGCCGAGTGTCCCAGCTCAACGACGACAACGGGGCCTGGGGCTGCAAAACCATCTGGTGGTGCACCGATGTCTGTCCCAAAGGCATTCCGGTCACCAAGTGTATCGGACAGATCAAGAGGGCCATCAAGGAACACGAGAGGTCGGAGAGGTAATTGTAGGCCATCTGTACATATGAAATCTGACGGGGATCCGACGACGTTGCTTCGTGGGGGACGAGGATTATATTACTCTGTATCTACCGGCCCAAAGCGCCTTGAATCAGCATGCCCTGAATAGCAAAAGGAGACGCCGATGACACCCTTTGTGCTCAAGACCCTTTCAAAAGACGCCATTCCGGCTGCCCTGGAGAAGGCAGAACGCTATCGTCTCCTGGGAGAACCCCAGGAAGCGGAGAGTATCTGCCGGGATATCCTCGATATCGATCCGGACAATCAGGACGCACAGATTACCCTTCTGTTGGCCATCACCGACGAATTCAAGGTCCAGCTCAATCCGGCATTTACCCGGGCTCAGGAGGTTCTGGAACAATTGGGGGATGATTACTGCAAGGCCTATTACGGGGGCATTATCTGTGAACGCCGGGCTAAAGCACATTTGCAGTCGGCAGGCCCGTCCGCGGGCCATATGGCCTACGAGTGGTTTCGCAAGGCCATGGACCTGTACGAGTCCGCTCTTACCACCTGTTCCCCTGGAAACCAGAGTGCGGTGCTACGCTGGAACACGTGCGCGCGGATCATGAACGATAATCCGAGCATCGCTCCGGCACCGGAAGACCGCACCGAACCCATGCTGGATGTAGCGCCCGACCAGACCTAGCATGTTGCCCATGAAATAAGTTGAGATACGGCGCCCCGTTTTTCAGCTATTGATCTCAGGTTTTCAATCCAAAACAGAAAATCGAAAAATGGTCACCAAATACAAGAAGCGGGTGTATGTTTTTGTCGTTTCCGATGCCACCGGCATGACGGCAGAACGCGTGATACGTGCGGCGCTGGTCCAGTTTAGCGATATCGATCCCAAGTTTAAAAAATTTACCTTTGTCCGTGAAAGGGAACGGATCCGAGAAATTCTGGATAGCGCGGAACAACTCGAGGCGGTGGTGATATACTCCCTTGCCTCCCTGGGAACACGCAAATGGCTGCGGGCTGAAAACCGCACGCGAAGTGTCTACACCATCGATCTGCTCGGTCCCCCCCTGAAACTGATGGAAAAACTCTGGAACGTCGTTCCGGACTTCCGCCCGGGGATCCTCTCCGGTCCGGACGGCGAAACCATGCGATTGGCCGAATCCATCGATTTTACTCTCAAACACGATGACGGCCAGAACATCGCTTCCATCGATCAGGCAGAACTGATGATCCTGGGAATCTCACGGACGTCGAAAACGCCAACCAGCCTCTTTCTCTCATGCAATTTCAATCTTAGGGTGGCCAACTATCCGATCATCCTGGGAGATCAGATTCCCGAAGCGATCTTTCACGCACCCGCCCGGATGATCGGCTTCACCATCACACCGAAACGGGCGGCGTACATCCGCCGTCGCCGACTCCAATACGCCGGGGAAGTCCTCTACACGGATATCGAACACATCAAAAAAGAACTGCGATACTCCCATAAAGTGTTCAGCAAACTCAGCGGACTTCACGTGGTCGATGTCACCGACCTTTCCATTGAAGAAATCGCCAATGATATTATGGAAAGCGTCTCCGCCTATTGAGCCCTTTTTGGGTGCTTCGATATACTTAAGCCGTGAATCGGCGTTTATATAACTCCATTAATTCCGGGGCAGACATTGCCTTGCGGGTTTTTCGCACTTCGTCCCGCACTACCCTCAGGAGGTGTTGCGCTGTTTTCGAATCCACGGCCACACCAAAACCTTCCAATACTGTCCGGATCCGGGAAGGCCCGCTGTGGGAACCGATCAACAACCGTGGTTTGGCCAATCCGGCCGATTCCGCATCAAACGGCTGGTAGGCCAACGGATCACGGTCCAGGCCCGCGCAGTGGATCCCGGATTCATGCCAAAATACGCCCTGCCCAACAATAGGTTTGCCCACTGGGAGCAATCGCCCGGTAATCCTTTCCACATACCGGCAGAGTGATTTGAGGATCGATAGATCGGCATAGCGCCATGGCCGGTCCGTCTGCTGCAACGAGACGACGACTTCCTCCAGGGCAGCATTCCCCGCCCTTTCGCCGATACCGTTTATGGTCACGCTGACCGCTGCGGCGCCGCTTTCTGCCGCGGTAATGGTGTTGGCCGTGGCCATACCCAGGTCATTATGACCGTGAAACTCCAGCGGAAGGTCGGGTATCTCCTCCCTTAGAAGTTGGACGAGGTTCATGGCAGAAATTGGGCGTGCGATACCAACGGTGTCCGCCAAACGGAGCCGCTCGGCACCGGATTCCGCAGCGACCTCGGCAAATTGGATGAGCCTTTTGAAACCGGTTCGTGTGGCATCCTGGGCACCGACGGTCACATGATGAAACATCCCCCGGGCCAGGGGTATCGTCTCCCTGAGGGAAGCAAATACCCAATCCAGGTCTTTTTCGAACGCCCGGATCAGGATGTCCGAGATCGGAAAACTGATGTGCACACTCTCGACGCCGCAACGGGAGGCCGCCATTAGATCGTCTGCTCTTGCCCGGCACCACGCGGTGAGACGACAGGAGAGTCCCAGAGCCACTACGTCCCGGATGTCTCTCCGAACGGACCGGCCCATGGCTGGAGTGCCGACCTCGAGTTCTTCCACACCGAATCGATCGAGACGTTGGGCAATGGCCATCTTCTCTTCCCGGGTAAAGGAAACCCCCGGCGTCTGCTCCCCATCGCGAAGTGTCGTATCGATGATGCGGATGGAGGGCTTATTCAATTTCCGTCTCATCTGTTCCCCTGAGGCGTAGCAGCAGCGCTTACTCCGGAGGCCCTGAGGCACACGAGATGAGTCCGTTTCCAGCCTATTTTGTCGTAAAATTTAAAGGCCCCTTGATTGTCACGGTCGGCCAGTAACTGGAGGCGCGACAGATCTCTTTCAACGGCCCAGGATGTCAGGGAGGCCATCAGACGACGGCCCACCCCTCGTCTGCGGAATTTGTCGTGAACCACCACATCTTCCACCAGGCCCACGGGTCCCCCCTCGGCGGTGGAGATCACCACCTGTATCGTCGCCATACCGATCACCCGGCCATTGGCTTCTGCGGCCAGAATGCACCGATGTTTGCCACAGCCGTCCAGGAAGCGCATCAATCCCTTTCGCTGGCGGTCCGGATCGGGTACAAAGTCTTCCTCAATGGTGAACAGCGCCTGCAGCAACGAAACTAGGGAGTCCAAATCGTCCCGTTGGGCAGGGCGTATCGTCAATGGCATTGCCTCCATGGATTTCTACCTCCAGCCGACAGATGTATCCATTTCCCCGGTACTGTGTGGCGTCGATCTTCCCCCGCGCCAAACACCAGTGCTAATGAAACGTGCAGAAACACGGCAATCCTCCCTGCCCAAGGATTAGCACCGCCAGAGATCCATCCCACCTGTATCCTTTATCTGACATCGCCGGCCCGGGCATCAGTGTGCCCGGCGACGAAGACTTTAATGGACTCGTTCAGGGCGAGCATCTCCAGGATGTCGTCGTCGCTGGGTGCCACTCGCTGGAAAAGTTCCGGATGGCAGACCTCCTGATAGGAGTCCATGTGTTTCAGCGGATCGATAAACGGTGCGGCCTCTTCCGTGATGGCCGCGGCATCCGATGCCAGGCTTTCCAGGGTGTGATGTTCCGGCAGCTTCCCATGAAACTGGAAGAAACCCATGAAATACTTCTCTATCGACATGCCGATGATATTATAGAGAATCTCGTTGGTAAACACCGACTTCCGGCATACGCCGTTCTTTGCGGTTTTAAAATACTGCTCTCCTTCCGAGAAAAATTCTTTCCAGCTGTTCATGATACCGTCTCCCCTGCCCGCTTCCAGGAACAACAGCATGTCCTTTACCGATGGGCGAATTTAGATAAGGTAGGCGTCCGCCTTCTCGCCGTCCTCGACAGCATCCAGTATTTCGTCGATAATATCTTCGCTCTCCACTCCGCCGTACCAGGTGTTATCCGGATGGACGACCATCACCGGCCCGTGATCACAGGCTTTCATGCACCCGCAACTGGTCACCTGAGCGTCCATGCCCCTGTCGAGGATCTCGTTTTCGATATAGGGGAGAAATCCCACGGATCCCTTCTTATTGCACACCCCTTTGGCCTCCCCTTCGGCTCTGAAACTTGCGCATACCAGAATGTGAAGTCCCGGTTTTTCCATTCCTTACCTCTCTTTTCTTTGGGTTCTTGAAAACCGCCGTTACACGTGAACGTTGTGATATTTATTCACACGCCGAACAGGCGTTATACAATTTTCGGGTTAACCGCATCCCATGCCTGCCCCACTGCACGAAGCGCCGCAGGCATTGAGCGTCCTTTTAATCATGTGGCTAAGGCTCTCCCCAGCGAAAACAGCCCGCACCGCTTCTTCGATGAGCCCTTCAATCTCCAGCACTTCGATACCGGATGCCGAGAGCGCCTTCTCGGGGTTGGTCCCCACTCCACTGACAAGGAGTGTGCTGCAGTCCGACAGGGATTCGGCCATCTCCTGCCAGCGTTTCATGCCGCCACCTTTCGGCGGGGCGGCACGGGCTTCCAGCAATTGCAACCGGCCATCCTTTTCTCCGTACACCAGGAGTTTTTCCGCTTCTCCCAGATGCTGGTTCACCAACACCCCTTCCCTGCTTGCCACCGCCACGCGGGGACGCGGCAAAACCCGGCCGGCCCTTGGTTTTTTCACCTCCAGCCGCCTGCAGGCGGTAAGGGTGTTCATCATTTTTTCGTCGGGAGGTTCCCCCAGCAGGCCAACGGCATCCGCCCGGCACCGGGTGCAATGGCGCATCTGATGGACATGCGCCCCCGCTTTCTTTCTGATCTCTTCAACGGTCGCCGTGTCCGGTTCGACCAGGTGCTCGAAGTCGGAGCCGGCATTTGGGTAGTAAGGCATGCAATTGAACAGATCCACCCCCAGGTCGGCCATGCCGCGCGCCACGGCCTCGATATGATCCTCGTTGATGCCGGGCAGGATAATGCTGTTTGCCTTGACCATGATGCCGGCTGCCTTGAGACCTTGGATTGCCTCCAACTGACGCATCAGGAGGACAGTCGCCCCTTCTTCGGCGCGTACCACCTTTTTGCCTACCCGCATCCAGGAATAGATCTGCGCCCCGATAACCGGATCCACGGCATTCACCGTCACGGTGACGTGGCTCACTTTCAGCCGTTCCAGTTCATCGATATAGGGGGTCAGATTGAGTCCGTTGGTGGCCACGCACAGGATGACCTCCGGGTACCGGGCCCGCACCCGGGAAAGTGTCTCCAGGGTTTGCCGGGGATTGGCAAAGGGGTCCCCCGGTCCGGCAATCCCCACCACGGAGATATTGCCTTTTGCTGCGAACACTTCCTCCAGATACACCATGGCCTGGCCTGGGGACAGAACGGCACTGGTGACTCCGGGGCGGGTTTCATTCACGCAGTCGAATTTCCGGTTGCAGAATTTACACTGAATGTTGCAACGGGGGGCCACCGGCAGGTGGACCCGCCCGAAGGACGCGCAGGCGTTGGGGTTAAAGCAGGGATGGTTGTCGAGATTCATGGTGCAGCCCTTTCGGTTCGATTACGTCTACATGTAGGTGTATCCAACATCGGACCGCCTCTGTTTTACTTCTATCAAGGTGTTGGCAATTCTATCGAACAGTTGCTGAGCGCCCCGGTAACCCAGGTGCAGGAGCCTGCTTCCGTCGACGCGGTCATGTACGGGGAACCCCACCCGGACAAGGGGCCGTTTCAGCCGACGGGACATGGTGTACCCTTTGCTGTGGCCGATGAGTAGATCCACATCGGTCGTTGCCAGGGCCCTTTCAATGGTCACGAAATCTGCGTTTTCAAGGATTTGCATCCGGGAGTGACAGCGTTCCGGCACGACGCTCCGTACGGCCTGGGCAAAGCGCCCGTTGCCGCCGCCGGTGGCGCACAGGACAGGGGTAATGCCCAGTTCTCCGCAATAAGCGGCCAGCCCGGCGACCAGGTCCTCTTCTCCAAACAGGGCAGCCCGCATCCCGTTGAGGTGTTTGTGCCCATCCACCATGGCATCCAGCAGGCGGCCCCGCTGGGCCGTATACTTCTCAGGAATCGGCCGGCCGCTGACCCGGGCCAACAGATCGAAAAAATGGTCGGATTGGCGAATGCCGATGGGAAGCCCCATTCGGTAATGCGGTACGCTGAAACGCTTGTGCAGCCATGTGCCGGCCGTCTTTTGTTCGCCGGACAACACCAGGCCGCACTCGATACTGGCGGCCGCCCCTCCGGTGCTGCGCAGTGCATCAACGGTAGTACCGCCTTCCGGAATGCGCTGGTATTCGGTCCACAGGGGCCCGTTCAAGGTGTCGCTGTAGTCGGGCACCAGGGTTCCTGTCATGCCGAAAGCATCCAGGATCTCTTTCAGTTGCCGCAAATCGGAAGGTGACACCATACCCGGGAACAGGTTGACCGATGGGCGCTCAGCGGGTATGGCGGCTTCGGCCAGCGCGGCAACCAGCGCGCGGACGGCCCCATGAAAACCCTGCATGTGGGTTCCCTGGTAGCTGGGGGTCGCGACGTGCACCAGCGCCGGCAACTCTTCATCCCGAACCCTTTCCTGATAGGTCCGGATAAACATGGGGACATCGTCCCCGATGGTTTCCGACAGGCACGTGGTAGCCACCCCGATCAATTCGGGGGAGTACTGTGTGCGGATATTGTCGATGGCCAGTTTCAGATTGGCACCACCGCCGAAGATGGCGGTATCCTCTGCAAAATTGGAGCAGGCGATGTCCAGCGGCTCTTTGAAGTGACTGATCATGTAACGCCGAATGTAGGTAGAGCATCCCTGGGATCCGTGCAGCAGGGGTACGGCATTGGCGATCCCCTTGAACACGAGGGCCGCCCCAAGGGGCGCACACAGGTTGCAGGCATTCTGGGTCGCGGTAAAATTTTCTTTTCGAATGGCGGATGTCATCCGGGGTCTCCTCTTCTGTTCAGGATGCCGCAGAGCGGGCAGGAACGAACTGCCACACCGGACTGGTCACCGAGGTGTGAACCTCCCGGGCAAACTGCAGCATGCCTTCAAACCCGGCCAGGGGAATTTTGCGTTCGTGGTTATGGTCACAGAATCCGATGCCCATCTTGAACGCGATGGGGCGCTCCTTGACCCCTCCGATAAAGAGGTCGGCCTGCTTCTCGATTATGTACTTGGACAGCTCCAGCGGGTTGGCATCATCCAGAATAATGGTGCCGTCATCGCACATCTCCCGCAGGGTGGCGTAATCGCCGTCATTGCCGGTCTGGGAGCCCACCAAAACCACCGTCATTCCCAGGTAGCGAAGGGCTTTGATCAGGGAAAACGCTTTGAACGCACCGCCCACGTATACGGCCGCCCGTTTGCCGGAAAGATCCGCCTTGATGCGGTCGAGTTCGGGCATGATGGCTTCCACTTCGCTGCGAACGAGGTCCTGGGTGCGGGCCATGATGGCGGGATTCGCCTTGAAGTGGCCGGCCACGTCGTATAGCGCTTTTGCCATGTCGTCGATGCCGAAATAGGAGGCGCGGATGTAAGGGATGCCGTAGGTCTCCTTCATCATATCGGCAAGAAAGGTCAGGGACCCGGAGCATTGGACCACATTAAGGGCGGCCCCATGACTGCGGCGCACCTGGTCCACACGTCCGTCGCCCGTCATGATGGAAACCACCTGGACACCCATCTGCTCGTAATATTTTTTGATCAGCCAGGCTTCTCCGCCGATGTTGAACTCGCCCAGGATATTGATGCTGATCGGAGAGATGTCGGCGACGGGGCCGGTGCCCACCAGTTTAAAAAGAGCGTCGCAGGCGGCCTTGTAGCCATCCTTCTTGGTGCCCTTGAATCCTTCAGAATGGACGGGTAGCACCGGAATCCCTTTCTCCTTTTCCACCTTCCGGCAGACAGCGGCCACATCGTCGCCGATAATTCCAACGATGCAGGTGGAATATACGAAGGCAGCCCTGGGCCGGTAGGTGTCGATTAGTTCGCCGAGCGCCGCGTCCAGCTTTTTCTCCCCGCCGAAAATGACATCCTTTTCGCGAAGATCGGTAGAGAAACTCATCCGGTGCAACTCGGGCCCCGAAGAGAGCGCCCCGCGGATATCCCATGTATAGGCCGCACATCCGATGGGCCCGTGGATGAGGTGCAGGGCGTCGGCGATGGGATAAAGTACCACCCGGGAGCCACAGAACACGCAGGCCCGCTGGCTCACCGAACCGGCAAGGCTGTGCTTGCCGCAACTCATTTCAAAAGGCTCCCTGCCCTTGCGGTGGATCTGGGCCTGCCGTTCTTCGAGAATGGGAATAGATGCCATGGTTTTTCTCCTGGATATCGCTGAACTGCTGACGGTTATTCTGCGGCCTATTCTATCCGGCTTACATGACCAGTTCCATGGTGATGTCGTCGGCGTCCCTGTCCTTTCGGTCCAGAAGGGCATCCAGCAGTTTCTCCAACAGGCGCAGGGCGCCGCGGTATCCCATGGTTGAGAAGTAGCTATGACCCAGCCGATCGTATATCGGGAAACCGAACCGCACGAGCGGGATGTCTTCGTCCTTGGCAATATATTTTGCGTACGTGTTGCTGATGATCAGGTCCACCGGATCGTTCTTGATCCACTGGTGAAAGAGCAGCATATCACCGGGCACCTTGATATTCGTCTCCTCGGGGATCTCGGAAACGGTCTCTCGTAGGGCGTTCCCGAATTTTTTCCCGGCCGGGCTGCCGGTGATGATATGCACCGGCCGCATGTCCAGGGAGACCAGAAAACGGGTCAACGCCAGGACCTGGTCAGGATCACCGACGATGGCCACCCGTTTGCCGTAGAGATACTGGTGCCAGTCGGAAATGCTGTCCACCAGCTGGCCGCGCTCCAGGTTCAGCGAATCGGGGACGTGCACCCCGGCCATCCGGCGCAGGGTATCCACGAAAGTGTCGGTTCCGTGCAGGCCGATGGGCAGCCCCAGTATTTGGCAGGGCACCTTGCACTTGGCATCCAACGCCCGGGCGGCCGGCATGGAAGCGGTGCGCCCCAGGGCTATGGTGCCGACGCTGCTCCCGCTTTTCTTCAGATCGCCGATGGTGACGCCGCCTTCCGGGAACATCCGATATCTGCCGGTCAAAGGGCCGTTGAGCACCCTGGACGTGTCCGGGAACATAATGGTCCGTATACCCAATACATCGGCGATACGTCGGATTTCAGCCATGTCGGAAGGTTCCACGTACCCGGGGATCAAATTTATCGTCTTTTCCTTGTGCCCGTTGGATTCGGAAAAATAGTCCACCATGGCCTTGGTCATGCTGGCGAACCCGGTGACATGGGACCCCACGTAGCTGGGCGTGTTGGCGTGGAAGACGAATTTTCCGTCAGGAATCTTGCTGTCGGCCTTGGCCTTTGCAAAGATCTGCGGGACATCGTCACCGATGGTTTCGGAAAGACAGGTGGTGTGCACGGCGATCACTTCCGGGTTGTACACCGTGAACATGTTGTCGATGGCCTGCACCAGGTTTGCCTGACCGCCGAACACCGATGCGCCTTCGGTAAATGCGCTGGTGGCCGCTACCACCGGTTCTTTGAAATGACGCGTCAACGCGCTGCGATGATACGCGTAGCACCCCTGGGATCCATGGCTGTGAGGCAGGCAGCTATGGACTCCCAGGGCTGCGTACATGGCGCCGATGGGCTGGCAGGTTTTGGCCGGGTTGACCGTCAGAGCGCTGCGTTCTTTGATGTCGGTGGATGTGTGTCTCAGTAACATGGGATTTTTGTCTCCTGTTTTCATTCGGTGGTCGAAACTCCGTCATGCGCGATGAAACGAATCTACTCCCAGGCGTACGTGGCGGATAGTTCGGGATGTTCCTGCCAGGGCGCTCGCATATACTGCCACACACGGCTGCTAACCATCCGGTCGATTTCCTTGTAGAAGTTGACAGCCCCTTTGAACCCGGCATAGGGCCCGCCGTAATCGTAGCTGTGAAGCTGCTTCAAGGGGATGCCGTGTTTCTGAACCGTGTATTTTTCCTTGATGCCGGTGCAAAAGAGGTCCGGCTTGAACATCTTGATCAGCTGATCGGTTTCATACTGGCTCAGGTCGTCGATCACCATGGACCCGTCGGGCATCTCTGGCATCATGCCCTCGTATTCTCCGAAAATGAGCCCTTTTGCTTCCATTTCTTTCTTCTTTGCATCGCTGATTCTGGGCTTGAAACGCTCAGGGTCCGGTGTGATCTCAAGCTCCTCGATGTTGCGGCTGTCAGCATCCACTTTGATGTCCGGCAGCACCTTGCGGCCTTCGTAGTCGTCACGGTGGCCGAACTCATACCCGGCGGAAAGGGTTTTCATGCCCATTTCATTGAACAGCTCCTGGTAGTGGTGGGCACGGGAGCCGCCCACAAAGAGCATGGCCCGCTTGCCTTCGGTGCGCGGGCGAACGGCGGCGCAGGCAGCTTCCACTGCCGGCATCTCCTCGGCGATCACGGCTTCCACCGCGCTTGTGAGCTCCGGCTCGTCGAAGTACTGTGCGATCTTTCGCAGGGACTTTGCGGTTGCGGCCGCGCCGATGAAATTGACTTTGACCCAGGGCACACCGAATTTGGTTTCCATCATTTCGGCCACATAGTTGATGGAGCGGTGGCACATGATCAGATTCAGGTCGGCGGTGTGGGAATTGGCAAAGGCATCAATGCTGGAGTTGCCGCTGTATGATGCCACCAGGGTAATGCCGCAGCGTTCGAAGAGCCGTTCGATCTCAAAGGCGTCCCCGCCGATGTTGTATTCACCCAGGAGATTGATTCGATATTTGCCTTCGTCGATGGTGTCATCCAGACCCACCACGTGTTTGAATATGCCGTTGTTGGCGATGTGGTGTCCCGCGCTCTGACTGACCCCCTTGTATCCTTCACAGGAAAAGCCGAAAACATTGATGCCAAGTTTGGCCTTCATTTCACGGCAGACGGCGTGAACATCGTCGCCGATAAGACCCACCGGACAGGTGGAGAATACCGCGATGGCCTTGGGTTTGAAGTTGTCGTATGCTTCTTGGATGGCCTGTTTGAGCTTTTTCTCTCCCCCGAAGATGATTTCTTCGTCCTGCATATCCGTGGAGAAACAATAGGGCATAAAGTTTTGCCCGTCTCCATGACTGTCCGGGTCCGTCTGGTTGCGACGTGTCAGCCAGCTGTAGAAGCCGCACCCGATGGGGCCGTGGGTGATGTTGATGATGTCCCGGGTGGGACCCAGAACCACTCCCTTGCAGCCGGCATAGCAGCACCCGCGCTGTCCCATGAGGCCTGGGACGGTGCGCACATTGGAAGTGATCACCGGCACGTCTCCGTCAGGTTCGACCTTGTTGACGACGATTTGCTTGGCGCGTTTGCGGGCCACCTTGGGTGGGTACTTTGCCAGCAGCCTGGCTTTTATTTTTTCAGGGTCTTGGCCGTCCAGTCTAATGCCTTCTACCGGTTTGTCCTTAGCGCCCATAGCCATGAAAATTTCTCCTATCTAAAATCGAAAAAGGTTGTTGTTTCTGCCCTTCATCTGCAACAGGTATCAACCGTCATCCAGGGTGTCTTCTCCCCGCTCACCGGTTCGAACCCGAACGGCATCCATGCAGGGCACCACAAAGATCATACCGTCACCTGATTTGCCCGTCCGGTTGCTTGCGATAATGGTCTTGACGGCTTTTTCCACCAGATCGTCGTTGACCACCATCAAAAGAGCCCGTTTCGGGATCAATCGCTGGCTCTGGCCCAGCTGTTCAATGGCCTCTTCGTAACCGCGCTCGGCCCCCTGGAGAAGCGGCAAATCGACAATCCCCTTACCGCGGCCCAGCGCGTCTCTGGCCGTGATGGAGCCAAGCCCGGCATCCGCCAGCGCCTGCTTGGTTTTGTTCATCATGTTCATTCGTACTATGGCGACCACCTCTTTCATATCTCCACCTCTTCTGTCTTGCCGTCGGCCGTTTCCCTGATTCCGGAGCTGATGGTGTATGCTTCATCTACGGGCACAACAAAAATCCTTCCATCACCGAAAGCGCCTTTCTCTCCGGTGCGGGCGGCCTTGATAATGGTGCGGATGGCAAATTCCCTGTCATTATCCTTGACCACAGTGAGCAACATCTCTTTGGGGATTTCGTCATAGGTGATCTCTCCGATTTTGATGCCTCGCTGCTTTCCGCGACCAACAACGGACATTTTGGTGACCCCGGGGAATCCCGCTTCCATGAGGGCGGCAAGAACATTGTCAACCTTTTCGGGACGGACTATGGATCGGATCATTATCATTTTCAATTTCTCCTTATCTATGCATGACGGGCCTGCCGGACTATGCCGCGATACCGTATTCGATGAGCAGGTTCTCCAGTTCCTCGATGGCAAGAGGCGTCGGGATCACACGCATTTCATTGCCGTCAATCTTCTTTGCCAGGGTCCGGTATTCATCCGCCTGAGTATGGTCGGTATCAAATTCGATCACGGTTTTCCGATTGATCTCTGCCCGCTGGACCATATTGTCCCTGGGAACAAAATGGATCATCTGGGTGCCCAGCTTGTCCGCCAACGCCTGGATCATCTCCATCTCGTTATCCACCTTGCGGCTGTTACAGATCAGACCGCCAAGGCGCACACCGCCGGCCTCGGCAAATTTCACGATGCCTTTGCAGATGTTGTTGGCCGCATACATGGCCATCATCTCTCCGGAAACAACGATATAGATTTCCTGTGCCTTCCCTTCCCGGATCAGCATGGCAAAACCGCCGCAGACCACATCTCCCAACACATCGTAAAACACGTAATCCAGGTCTTCGCTTTCCGCATAGGCTCCCAACTGTTCCAGCAGATTGATGGATGTGATAATTCCGCGCCCGGCACAGCCGACGCCCGGTTCGGGCCCTCCAGATTCCGTACACATCGTGCCGCCAAACCCCTCCTTGCGCACATCTTCCAGTTCCACGTCTTCTCCTTCTTCACGCAGCGTATCAAGGACCGTCCGCTGGGCCAGGCCGTTCAGCAGCAGTCGGGTCGAATCCGCCTTGGGATCGCATCCGACGACCATGACTTTTTTCCCAAATTCCGCAAGACCGGCGACCGTATTCTGCGTGGTCGTGGATTTCCCGATCCCCCCTTTTCCGTAGATCGCAACTTTTCTCATGTCCTTCTCTCCTTTGGATGATATCTTTCAAGATCGTCCTTCGTTGGGCATACCTCTTATCAAGGTTCGTGCCATATGCCTGAAACACCGGCGAAATTGATACTAACCAACGGAATTTGTTCAGATATTTTTTTACTCCGGAATATCTTGAAGACGCGTCACCCACGGTCATCTACACTTTTGAAGACACATGTGTAGACATCTACAAAAGTGTAGAGGGTAGAAAAGAAGAGTTCCGGAGAAGAGAAAATAGGGGCTAAAGCTAGTGTCAGTCGGAAGAGATGAAAGAAGAAGAATGCCTAAATGGCCTAAAATGTAAAATGCCTGAAATGGAAGAACAGATAGCGTCCGGCCAGGTTCCTTCATTTGAGGCATTTAAGTCATTTTAAGACTTTAGGCATTATTTGCGTCGAACTTATATCCAGGGCGAAGCCGATGGAACTGCAGACGATTATGGAGTCAGATTTTCCGTATATCGATATTATACTTCTTGATCCGATACCCCAACTGACGGGGAGTGATCCCCAGCGCACGGGAAGCACGCTGTTGAACAAATGCATTTTCACGCAACGCTTTGATAATCCGTTGCCGCTCCATAATCTCGATGTCGTCACTCAGGCTGTAGGAATCGTTCGGGAAAACGTCCGGCAACCCCTTTGAACCGTTTCCGCCGTTACGGATACGCATCGACAAATCATCGGCCTGTATCTCGTTTTTATCGGCCATAATGATCAACCGCTCGACGACATTGGCCAACTCTCGTACATTCCCCGGCCAGTCGTACTCTACCAGGGCAGCCCGGGTTTCGTTGGTGAAATAGACATCCCGGAGATAGTTCGAATTGAATTGTTTGATGTAATGGTTGATTAAAATCGGAATGTCCGGCTTTCGCTCCCGGAGCGGCGGCAGCACCAGTGGGACGACATTCAGCCTCCAGTAGAGATCCTCCCGGAATCGCCCTAAATTGACTTCCTCCAGAAGATTCCGGTTGGTGGCGGCGACGACCCGGACGTCCGTATTTAGAGGTGTAGAGGATCCGATACGTTCGAAAGTCCGTTCCTGGAGAACCCGAAGCAGCTTGACCTGTATCGGCAGCGGGAGTTCTCCAATCTCGTCCAGAAACAGTGTGCCACCGGCGGCCATCTCAAATCGACCGATCCGTCTCCCCGTGGCGCCCGTATAGGCACCTTTTTCTACACCAAAGAGCTCCCCTTCGACCAGGGTCTCCGGAAGGGCCGCTAAATTGACCGCTACGAATTTCTTCCCGGCACGACGGCTCTGGTAATGCAGTGTTTGGGCAATTAATTCCTTGCCGGTACCGCTTTCGCCGAGCAAGAGAACCGTGGTGTCGGTCGCCGCCACCTTGTGCACGGACTTGAGTACGTGCTGAAATTCAGGAGATTCTCCAATAATGTTCGGGAGGCTGTACTTTTCCTTCAGTTGGGATCGAAGGTCGCCGCATTCTTTCTCGGTGCGCCGGAAGTGATTCCAGAGTTTCACGAATTGGCCGATGGATGATGCCACGATGTGCAGCACCCTGAGGTCATCATCCACGTTGCCATGGGCTTCCTTGTAGATCCGATCCACACTGATCACACCTAGCGTTTCCTGATCCAGGGAAATCGGGATGCACAGGAAAGAAATGCCGCTTTTCCTTGGTCGTGAATCGGTCTTGTTCAGAAATTTGGGCTCTGCACCGATATTCGGAATGAACATCGGGGCGGCGGATTCAATGACCCGCCCGACAATCCCTTCACCGATCCGATAACTTCCCCGGTCAATTTCCTCTTTGGTCAGTCCATAGGCGGCGACAATCCGGATTTCCCGAGTGGGGTTGTCCAGAAGAAAAACGCATCCCCGCTGCATATCCAAATGGGAGGCCAGAATTTTCATGACCTCATTGAGATTTTTTTCCAGATCGAACGATCGCGTTAATACTCGACTGACCTGTAAAATTGCACTCAGTTCCTGGTTCTTCCTTGAAATCGGGTCCATGGAAATCCGCTATAGCGTGAGATTAGGTTGAACGTTCGGTGCCCGACTTGGGACTCAAGTCTGGACGCTGAGTAATAGATCGGATAAATTAGCAATGGTCGTGCCAATGGATGGTGATCCGTATAAACCATTTGAAAACAAATGCTTAGAAATTATTCTGAAGGAAAACGATACTATACTTTTATACATAAACGTCATACCCTTATATATATAATACAAAATTGAAAAATTTTACTGAATTATTTCAGAAATGTATTTTCACTTCAGCCGGCGAGGAGACCCCCTCAAGTGATTCTTAATTTCGGGAATGTTACGATGACTTCGTGGCGTGATCCGGGTAACCACCTTCGTTGCACATCTTACTCTGTGAACTTCCAATGATGGTTTCCAGATCCTGGATGGGCGAGGCGTGCTCCCGGGATTTATCGCAATTGCAGTTATGGCAGGTGTGAATACGGGGAGGTTCCCCCTTGACCCGCGATTTGATCGTAAACACAAAAAACAAAAGGCCGAATATAACGAAGACGATAACACTAACAAGCAGCAAGTCCAGCATGGTTTCACCCGGGTTGTGGTTATCCAGAGAATATAAGATGTTGCGGAGGCCGGTCAACCCGGTTGTGGAAGCCCCGTATTCCTTGACAAAACCCACAAAACCCTTAATTTCCACATGCACATTGAGGGTTTGCATGACCCTGTCGTTGGCATGAATGCTGAAGTTTACCATCGCCTGTTGAAGCCAAGCAGCAGGCGGATGCAAGGAGGATGTATGGCGTTTGAGACAAGAGAAGAAGTGTTAGAAAAAATCATGGAAGAAGAAAAACCCAAATGTCCCCACTGCAACAGGGAGATGAGTCTCTGGGAGGTTCCTCCGATGAACTTCAGTGACGGACTCGGATGGGGCGTTCCGTTTTTGTATGTCTGTTTTAATGACCAGTGCCCGCTGTTTGAACAGGGCTGGGAGAATCTGCGGGAAAACTACGCTCACCATGCGTCTTACCGGTGCATGTGCTACCCGGGAGAGGACAAATATGAATGCATGCCGGTGTTCAGCCCGCAAGGGGCCACCGGCCAGATCATCGACGATGAGGCGCTCTTGGCCGAAGAAGCCCTGAAAGCGGCCATTAAAAAGGGTTTTTCGATCCTCGCGGCCTGCTATGCGGAAAAGGACTGGCCACAGGTGCTGCGCATGCTGCTGGACTCGGCGGAACCGGTTCGGATCCGCGTCAAGGCGGCGGAAATGATGGGGGATTTCGGGTCCGTCGAAGCTGTGGAGCCGATGAGATACAGCAAATTCGGAAACCAGGTGCTCCAGAAGCAGGTGGAAGACGCCATCAAACACATCCATGAACGCAGCTTTACCCGGGAATGTCCCTTTTGTGCGGAAATCATTAAAAAGGGCGCCAAAGTCTGCAAGCACTGCGGAAAAGAGGTGGCCGGCCAATAGACATCGTCCAACCGTTGAGAACTGAAAAAGAAGCCGCGGTCAGCCGCGGCTTTTTATTCGCCTACGCCGGAATACCCCGCTGCTTGCTGCGGGGATGAGGGCGAGGTGAACCGCGCCGAAGCTCGATAGAGCGACGTGTGGGATCGTAGCTCAAAGAGCGAAGCCCCAAGGCGGGTTAGGCTTCGGCGCAATTCGGCTTTGAGTCTCCACAGCATACTGTGGAAAGCTTCATTTCTTCAGGTTCCTTCGGACATTGATCAAATCGGCGTCGTAGGTTCGCACGATCAACTGTTCTCTGCGAATCTGGTCTTTACCCAGGGAACCGGATCGATGGCGCAGCAGGGCGTCATTGGCCCCCTCGTGGGTTGGCAGCGCCTGGCAGCCCTCGCCGATTTTTTCCCCGGATACCGATTCGAAAATAAGTGCGTCTCTGCCATCGGAAACCACGGCCAGGGGAATGGGAGGATCTTCGGCAACCCGAGCCGCTGCCAGAATACCCCGCGCCCAGGAATCCAAAGAACCCGCAGCGCATCGGATGGCCATCAGGGACTGGCCCCCAGCGGTGACCACCAGGTCAATCAAAGATTGATGGGGCTCCCCATCAATCTTTAAAATCAGTGGCCGATCCACCTGTATGGCTTCGGTAGGATATCCGAGACGCGCGACGAGAAACCGTTCCACGGCTTGCCGGTTCTCTTCGGCGCCGATGTTCGGCACGGCCTTGCCGGTGATGTAGTCCGTGATCATATCATATGGTTTTTGAACGTCCGTCATCGCTCACTCCATTTGTCCAATTGCACCACGAAGAACATACCATGCCCGGGGTCGGTATCGCTATCGGCATCGGAATCGAAATATGGTGGCCATCTTCGCTGTCGATCCCGATACCAAATCCGATTCCGATGATCTCACTAGAACTTTTAGCTCTTCGGTGCGGTCTTCGCCTGCCCGCCATAGCTACAGCGGCGGCGGGTGCACTTCGTGGTTAGAAGTTCTTTCTACCTCGAGTTCTTAACAATCCCAGCTTTTGGCAGGAAGGATGGCCGCTAAGTCAACAAACTCCTTCCTGTCATTTCCTCCGGTTGCTCCAGCCCGAGAACATCCAGTATGGTCGGTGCAATGTCGGCAAGAATGCCGGGTCGCAGGGACCCGGAGCCGCGACGGCCGTCTACGAAAATAAATGGAACCCGATGGAGGGTGTGGGCTGTGTGGGGGTTCCCGGATGCATCGACCATTTTCTCGGCATTGCCGTGATCTGCTGTTACCATGACCACGCCGTCTCTGCGAAAAATTTCGGTGACAATTTTTTCGACACATGTGTCGACGGTTTCGCAGGCTCGAATGGCCGCCTTGAGAATTCCGGTATGGCCGACCATGTCCATGTTGGCAAAATTCAGAACCATGACTTGGTAGCGGTCGCTGCGGATCCGTTGAACGGCCTCCTCGGTCACTTCGAAAGCGCTCATTTCCGGTTTGTGATCGTAGGTGGGAACATCCCGGGGAGACGGGATCAGACAGCGATCCTCCAGCGGAAACGCCCGCTCTTCGCCGCCATTGAAAAAATAGGTAACGTGAGCATACTTTTCGGTTTCGGCAATCCGGAGTTGGGTCATCCCATGCCGGCTCAGGACTTCACCCAGGATGTTTTCCAGATGCACCGGCGGAAAGGCCATCGGCAGATCAAAGGTCTCGTCGTATTGGGTCAGGCACACATACTGACACAGGTCCGGGGCCACCATTCGCTTGAATTCGGAGAATCCGTTTTCCGTAAACGCCCGCGTGATCTGGCGCGCCCGATCCGCCCGGAAGTTAAAAAATAGTACCCCATCGCCGTCGCTCACCACCCAATGGGGAGGAGCACCGCCGGCAATGGCAATGGGTCGGACAAATTCATCGGTTTCATTCCTCTCATAAGCCGCCATGACCGCCTGGATCGGATCCGCTTCTGTCCTGCCCTCCCCTGAAGTGTACAGCCGATAAGCCATTTCCGTACGATCCCACCGTTTATCCCGATCCATGGCATAATACCGTCCGCAAATGCTGGCGATATCGCCGAAGGCTTCGGCCTGCATTTCGGATTGAAGCTGTCGGAGATAGTGGACACCGCTTGTTGGAGGGGTGTCGCGACCGTCGAGGATGGCATGCACATGAACGCGGGATACCCCGATGGTTTTGGCCATCCGGATCAGCGCATAGAGATGCCCGAGCTGACTGTGAACGCCACCATCGGAAACCAGACCCATCAGATGCAGCGCAGTGCGGTTCGACCGAACCCGCTCCATGATCTCGCACAGGACAGGATTCTCGAAGAACCGGCCCCCTTCGATATCCCTGTCGATTCTCAGCAGATCCTGGTACACAATGCGCCCGGCACCGATGTTCAGGTGCCCCACTTCCGAATTGCCCATAATGCCTTCCGGCAAGCCGACATCCTTCCCGGAGCACCGGAGTTCGGTATGGGGATATGTGTTTTGAAGGTGATCCAGAAAGGGGGTGGAGGCCAAGGCGACGGCGTTGTGATCCGTCGCCGGATTAATGCCCCATCCGTCCAGTATGAGAAGCGCCGTAAGGGGTGCTCGTGTCATTTTTCCTCCAGCTCCGGGCCGGGCGGTTATTTTGGGGTAACCCGTTTTGCATCGGCCCACAAACCTTCAAGGTTGTAAAATTGACGGACCGGTTCATAGAACACATGAATCACGATATGACCGTAATCCATCAACACCCAATGGCCCTCTTTGATACCTTCCACACTTAACGGCTGGATGCCCTGGGATTTCAACTCCGTCCGAATGGTTTCGGCGATGGCGGTGACCTGCCGATTTGAGCGGCCGCTGCAAATAATGAAGGCATCCGCCACGGATGTCAGATCCCGAACGTCAAGGATGACGATATCCTGGCTCTTTCGTTTTCCGGCGGCGGAGACATACCGGTCCAAGGGCGGTTCAAAGTCGGGCGTCATCGATACAGTCCTTTGTCGTTAATGTAGGCATCTACCTGGGGCGGCACGAGATAGCGGATGGATCGGCCTTCCCGGACCCGCTGCCGGATATCCGTCGATGAGATATCCAACAGGGTAACATCGAAAAAGTATATCGGGGGTCTTATCGTGTCACTGAAACAGGCATCGGTTTCCGAGAAACGGTAGTTGCCGCCGGGGGCATGGGTATTGAGATACGTTTCAATGGCCTTCCGGTCCAGGCGGTTGGTCTGTTTGGTCGGACGGTTCATGACGATGAGCGGTATGGTATCCAGCAGCGCGTCCATGGATTTCCAGGTGTGCAGTTCCTGAAAGGCATCGCGCCCGATCATTAAATAAAGATCACTGGGAGATGAGGCGGAAGCCTGGAAATGGCGCACCGTGTCGATGGTATACGACGGGCCTGATCTGGTGATTTCCGCATCCGATACCTGTAAACAGGGGGTGCCGGCAATGGCCGTCCGGATCATGTTGAGTCGATCCTCGGCCCGTGCCAGGCCGACAGCGGTCTTATGGGGGGGCTCGGATGAAGGAATCAGATGGCAGACATCCAGCGAAAAGGCTTCGCAGACCTCGAGGGCAACCCGAAGTTGTCCGTAATGAACCGGGTTAAAGGTTCCTCCAAACAATCCTATCCGCATAATCTGCCGGCGACCGGAATAAGGCGCTGCTCTTTTGGGACGGTCGGTATCGGTCCGCCTCCAGAAGGTGGTCTCCGGCACTCCTTCCCCTAAAGTTCTGATTCGATGGTAATGGTTAAATTGTCCCTGTGGATGACTTCATCATAGGGTTTTTGGCCGAGCCGCTGCTTAATCTGGTTGGTTTTCAATCCCATGATCTTCCGGATATCGGTCGAACTGTAGTTGACCAGTCCGGTACCCAGTGTCTCCTGACGGTCGACCTTGAATTCTACCGGGGCCCCTACGCCGAAATCGCCGTCAACAGCGATGATTCCGCTGGGCAGCAGGCTTTTGCCCCGTTTCAACACGGCGTCGGCAGCCCCCGCATCCACATGGATGACACCTTTGGGTTTGACGGTGAATCCGATCCAGCATTTACGGCTGGCCAATCGTTCCTTTTTGGGGACAAAGAAGGTGCCGTGGGCTTCTCCGGCAAATAGCCGAAGGAGAATGTCCGGCTTATCTCCCTTGGCGATGACCATGGGAATCCCGGCGGCAGTTGCCTTCCGTGCCGCCCGGAGCTTGCTGAGCATGCCCCCGGTCCCCAGAGAGCCGGGAATATCGCTGGCGTATTTTTCAATCTCTTTCTTGAAGGTCGTTACCTCCGGAATCAGTTCGGCGTCCGCAAATCGTCTGGGATCTTTGGTAAACAGGCCGTCGATGTCCGTGAGATTGACGAGCAGGTCCGCATCCATCTGGAGCGCAATCATGGCGGCCAACGAGTCATTGTCCCCGAACTTGATCTCTTCGACCATAACGGTATCGTTTTCATTGATGATCGGCACGATCCCCCACCCGAGAAGCGTGTAGAGTGTATTTCGAGCGTTGAGATACCGTTTTCGGTTGGTCAAATCGTCGCTGGTCAGCAAGATCTGGGCGACTTTTCGATGGTGTTCCGCAAACGCCTTCTCGTACTCGTTGATGAGGCTGGCCTGCCCAACAGCAGAAATGGCCTGCCGTTTGGGGATTTCGTCCGGCCGCCGGAGCAATCCGACCTTTTTCAAACCGGAGGCCATGGAACCGGAGGAGACAAAAATCACCTCACGTCCCTGGTTCATGAGTTCGCAGATCTGGCGGCTGATAGATTGAACAGCGGGAACATTCAACCCCCGGTCCACCGTCAACAGGTTGCTGCCGACTTTGAGGACGACACGTTTGGCAACATTAAAGCAGGTTTTCCGATTACGTTTCATCCATACGATCCAGTGCTTTGATGACTTCCCCTTTCAGCTGCTTCACTCCCGACTGGGTGGCCGCCGAAATCCGGACTATCCGGGGGTCTCCCAGCGCCTCGGTGAACGCATCCGCCGCTGGAGCGGCTTCCGGTACATCCAATTTATTCAGTACCACGATCTGAGGCTTACGGGCAAGCGCATCACTGTAGGCGACAAGCTCTCGATTGATGGTATCATAAGGCTGCAACGGGTCTGAGAGGGGGATCTCCGACGCATCGATCAGATGCACCAGAAGTCGGGTTCTCTCGATATGTTTCAGGAACTTGATGCCCAAACCGACACCATCGTGGGCCCCTTCAATCAGACCGGGTATATCGGCCATCACAAAGGAATCCCCATCGTCCATGGGGACCATGCCCAGATTAGGGGTCAAGGTGGTAAACGGATAATCCGCGATCTTCGGTCGCGCGGAGGACAGGACACTGATGAGTGTTGATTTTCCGGCATTGGGAAGCCCAATCAGTCCGACATCGGCAAGTAACTTGAGCTCGAGTCGGAGTTTAAGGCTCTCTCCGGGTTCACCGGGTTGACCAAATCGGGGCGTTCGGTGGGTGGACGACTTGAAATGGGTATTGCCTTTACCGCCCCGGCCCCCGCGGGCGACGATGCAGGTCTCCCCGGGGGTGGTGAAATCATGAATCAGTTCTCCGGAATCTTCGTGGATGACCAGGGTGCCTGGAGGGACTTCGACGATCAGGGGGGAACCGCTTTTTCCGGTTTTTTGTTTGCCTTGGCCGGGAGCGCCATTGGGCGCTTTGAATTCACGCTGGTACCGAAATCGATAGAGGGTTCTTCGGCCGGGTGCCGCCTTTAGAACGACATCCCCGCCATTGCCGCCGTCACCGCCGTCCGGCCCGCCTTTGGGGATAAACCTCTCGCGTCTGAAGCTGATGCATCCCCTGCCGCCGTCACCGGATTGAACAGTGATCGTGGCCTCATCGATGAATTTCACTCTGAATAAACGCTAACCCGCTTCCGCGACTTTCCAAATCGCTCGTAGGAAACCACACCGTCAATCTTGGCGAACAGCGTATAGTCTTTTCCAACGCCGACATTCTGGCCCGGATGGATCTTCGTGCCGAGTTGTCGAACGAGTATATTTCCGGCTCTCACCCGCTCTCCGCCAAAAATTTTCACGCCGCGGCGTTGTCCCTGACTGTCGCGACCATTTTTCGAGCTACCGCCCGCTTTTTTATGTGCCATGGGTCATGCTCTCCTGCTAGCCGTCTTAAGCTTCGGCGTTGATACGATCAATTTTAACCGCCGTATACTGCTGGCGATGGCCCTGCTTCCGGCGATACCGTTTCCGCCGTTTATACTTGAACACGAGAATTTTTTTGGCCTTGCCCTGCTCGACGATATGCGCGTCGACAGCGACATTGTCCAGCACCGGCTGGCCGATACTGACGTTATCCCCATCCGATATCATCAAGACCCGTTCGAAGGAAACCGTGTCTCCTACATTACCGGGGATTTTCTCGATCCGCAGGACTTCCCCTTCCTGGACCTTGTATTGTTTCCCTCCAGTACTGACCACTGCGTACATATCCTGACTCCCTCAAATAACGTCTGATAATCATTGTGGAATAAAAAAAGGAAAATATTGTCCGTTTCAGGGTTTTTGTCAAGAAAAAATTGTAGACCCCGGACACTGTCCTTATTATAGTACAATGTTTCTGATGCTAATCCAAAGGATCCATATTCCGTTTCGGATAATATCGTGCACGAAAGTGTAACATTGGAGGATGGGTTGTGATGAAGATCGTCTCTTTGGCCGTAAGTAAGAAAAAGGGGACCCGAAAAACCCGGGTCGAGCACACCACCCTGGTCGAAGACCATGGCCTGGACGGGGACGCCCATAGCGGCAAATGGCACCGGCAGGTCAGTTTCCTGGCATCCGAAAGTATTGCCAGAATGCAGGACCGGGGGTTGGACGTCGGCTTCGGGGACTTCGCCGAGAATATCGCCACCGAAGGCATTGACTGGCTGAAGGTGCCCATCGGGACGCGGCTGCGACTGGGGACGACGGCCGTCGTGGAAATCACCCAAATCGGAAAAGAGTGCCATAACAAATGCGCTATTTACTATCTTGCCGGCGATTGCATTATGCCGGTGGAAGGGGTCTTCGCCAAAGTGCTGACCGGTGGTGACATTCATACGGGTGATGTTATCCAATTCGTGGATCCCAATCAGGAGGAGTGATCTTGCCAAATGTGTTCGACATGGAGACGGTATCCTGGGACAATGGAAGCGGGCGCCTCTCCCGAACGCAACTAGTGGCCGAAGAACCTCTGGCCATACGGATCCAGGGCCATCCCTATTCGGTTATCATGCGGACACCCGGAGATGAGCGCGACCATGCGGCCGGATTTTGCCTGGGAGAGGGAATCGTCGACGAACTGTCGGACTTCCAGTCCATTTCCCGCTGCGAAGGTGAAGATTCCAATGTCATCGCCGTTACCCTCACCGACGAACGCCGTCAGCGGATAGAGCCAATGATGGATCGGCGGGGGTTTGCCAGCCAGACGAGTTGCGGGATCTGCGGAAAGGAGGTCATCGATGATGTCCGTCAATTTGCCGGTCCCCTGGCGGATGGCAGCGTTTTGTCCATCGGCCGTGCCCTTGCCGCCATGGACCATTTCAACGACCTTCAGGAGCTGCGGAAAAAGACCAAAGCAACCCATGCGGCCGCCATTTACGATGGAAACCTGGCGTTGCTGTCCGTCTCGGAAGATGTCGGTCGCCACAACGCCCTGGACAAGGCCGTGGGCCGATTGTTTCTGGACAACACCCTGTCCGAAGCCGCCCTGGTCATCCTTTCTTCCCGCATTTCTTACGAACTGGTACAGAAGGCGGCCCGGGCCCGGATTCCCATCATTCTGGCCATTTCCCGTCCCACCACCCTGGCGGTCAGCCTGGCCAAGGATCTGAATCTGACCCTGGCCTGTCTCTCTCGGGATTCCGATCTTTATGTATTTTGCGGGGAACAGCGGCTGATGGCATGATTCGAACTTGGCCTACAGGATCCAGGCCGATCGGTGACTTTTAGAAAGAGCCTTTTCCTGGAGCGTTGCTTGTAAGGATCCGAGGATTCAAGGGGTCAAGGGGCCAAGTGCTTTTTTGAAACGTATCCTGCCTTATACACCGATTCTTTTCCTGCAAGACGCTCAACTATTTGTATCCCTTTAGTACTCACTCGAACCCTTGAACCCTAAAAAGAAAGGCGCTCGGAGCAAATGCCATCCTGCTCCGAGCGCCTTTTTCAACTGGTCGGCCCGATGGGCCGTTTCTTTTTTCCTATCAGGCTTTTACTTCTTCTTTAATACCCACTGCCATTTTATAGAGGATGGTCAGCACCAGAAATCCTAGCGCCCACACCCCGAGGGTGATCATCAGTTCAGGACCCGTGGGGATGTATTCGTGGACTTCATGGAGCGGGTTCGGCGTGAACCCGCCGGCGATCATCCCCATGCCTTTGTCGATCCAAGCTCCGAAGAACACGAGGGCGCAGGCGATCAACAGAATGTTTTCGTTTCGGCGGGTCACCGTCGGCACCAACAGAATCATGCCTAGGACCATCATCGACAGGGAAGTCCACATCCACGGCACATAGGCATTATGCCCGTGCATCCCGGCAAACAGGTAAATCAGACCTTCTTTGTGACCGGGGATGTCGCTGTAGAAGGCGACAAACACCTCACAGAGCAAGAAAAACACATTGATAATGATGGCATAGGTTACGATCTTCGCCAGGGACTGGATCTGCTCCCGGCCCGGATCGAATTTGGTATACTTGCGGATAATCAGACACAGCATAACCAGGAGCGCCGGTCCCGAAGCAAACGCCGAGGACAGAAAGCGGGGCGCCAGGATGGCGGTCAGCCAGAAATGCCGTCCGGGCAGACCGCAGTACAGATAGGCGGTGACGGTATGGATACTGATGGCCCACGGAATGGACAGGTAAATAAACGGTTTGAGCCATTTCGGATACCGGGTGCCGTGCCGCTCGGCCTCGAGCACGTTCCACCCGACCACCAGGTTCAACAGCAGGTACCCGTTAAGAACGATCATGTCCCAGAAGAGCACCGAGTTGGACGTCGGATAGAGCATCACGTTCAGACCCCGGATCGGCATGCCCAGGTCCACGAAGATAAACAGCAGGCACATCACCAGGGCGGCAATGGCCAAAAACTCTCCGAGAATGGTAATCCGACCGAAGGCTTTGTAATCATGCAGGTAATACGGGAGCACCACCATGACCCCTCCGGCGGCCACACCGACGAGAAAGGTAAACTGGGCGATGTAAAAACCCCATGACGTATCCCTGCTCATGCCGGTAACGCCGAGGCCGAATTGAAACTGATACAGCCACGTGAGGACGCCGACGCCCACTATGGCCCCCAAGGTGAAGACCAGCCCCCAGTATTTCTTGCCTCCTTTAATCGCAAATTCTAGCATATGCACCTCACACGATGTAGTAAACGGCCGGGCTGGTGCCCAGTTCCTGCTTACGGCGAATGGAGTAATTTTCTTTCAACAGTTTTCGGACATCTGACTCCGGATCGTAAAGATCTCCGAAGGTCAGGATGCCGGTTCCGGCTTCCTGGGACACCTCCACACATCTCGGAATTTCACCCACGGCAAGACGTTCGGCGCAGAAGTTGCATTTTTCCACCACCCCCTTGCTCCGGGTGGGGAATTTCTTGTTCACCTCCGCAATAAATGGCCGGGGGTCCCTGAAATTAAAACTTCTGGCGCCGAACGGGCACGCGGCCATGCAGAACCGGCAACCGATACACCGATGGAAATCCATCAGCACGATGCCTTCCGCATTTTTAAACGTGGCCTTGGTGGGGCAGGCCCGAACGCAGGGCGGGTTCTCGCAGTGGTTGCAGAGCACCAGAAAGGGTTTATGCTGGATCTCCGTGGGAAGAAAGTCATTGGTCTTCCCCGGAAAGGCATGCTTGTAGTGGGTTTCCCAAATCCATTTGATCTCGTGCCGCCGATCCTCCATGTGGGGCACGTTGTGAATGGCGTGGCAGGCCTCGATGAGCGGTTCCACATCCTCGGCGGAGTGAATCTTCCGTGTATCGATAACCATGGCCCACTGCTCGGCGTTCAGCGCATGGGGATCCGGGCTTGCCGTGGATTGGGCTGGCCCACCGCCTGTTGCGGCAACGGCATCAAGAACCGGTTTTGCGCCCATTCCCAGGGCGGACAATCCGGCCATCTGCAGAAAACGTCGTCTGCTGGTTTTCATTACTCTTTCTCCTTCGGGTTATCGATGTGGCAATCCCAGCAATAGGGATCCACCGAAGCAAAGTTATGGCACTTGTCGCAGAAGTCCGCTTTGTTCGAATGGCAATCCAGACAGGTATTGGACAGGCTCATGTTAAAACTTTTGCCCTCCGGGGTGACATACATGCGCTTTCCGTCCCGTACCACCGTGTCACGCCAGATATCCAGGAGCTGCATGTGCTCCGCCTTCATGTAGGCGGTGTCCCGGATGCATTCCTTGGCGGCCACCGCCCGGGGGGTCAGTTTCAGCCCCTGATTCTCCAGGGTCGGTGCAGGCGCCGCCTTCCCGAGATTGTACCAGAAGGGGAAGCTCACCACGACAAGGAAGACAATTATCAGGGCGATGACCCATCCTGAGTTGTACATCGATTTGCTGTTATTCGTCATCTTCTTCCTCCATTCCCGGCAGTGGCTCGCTGCGCAGGTCTGTGGTTCTCTTCTTCTGACCCGGGAGATTTAAAGCGTTACCAACCAATTCGGTGACTCCGGTGACATCCACTTCCGGCACCCAGTACTCCATGAGGGCCGGCAGGACCGCCCGGTCGATGGCGCAGACACAGGCCAGCATGTTAACGCCATGTTTCTCATGGACATGCTTGACGGCGTTGGCCCGTGGCAGGCCGCCGCTGAACCGAAGTTCCATATCTTCTCCGGCATTCAGTCCGGCGCCGCTGCCGCAGCAGAAGGTCTGTTCCCGGATCGTGTTGGATGGCATGTCATAAAAGTTCTTGCAGACATTCTCGATGACGTATCGAGGCTCCTCGAGCATCCCCATGCCCCGGGAGGGGTTGCAGGAGTCGTGAAACGTCACGGCCAGATGGTCGTTTCGGCTCGGATCCAGATCGAGTTTGCCATGTTTGATCAGGTCGGCCGTAAATTCCGATATGTGAATCATGCTGGTTCCGGCGGCATGCTCGAACCGGGTACCGGTAATCGGCGACACCGGGGTCTCCAGAAAATCCGCTGGACCGTTCATGGTGTCCATGTACTGGTTGATCACCCGCCACATGTGACCGCATTCGCCGCCGAGGATCCATTTGACCCCAAGGCGTTTGGCTTCGGCATACATTTTGGCATTGAGCCGTTTCATGGTCTCATGGGAGGTGAAAAAGCCGAAGTTACCGCCCTCTGAGGCATAAGTGCTCCAGGTGATGTCCAGGCCGTAGACCTCCTCGAGATAGTGAAAGAGCATCAGGTACCCCATGGCCGTAAACGTGCCGGGGTCGGCAAAGACATCGCCCGAGGGCGTGATGAACAGAACATCGGCCCCCTTCCGGTTCAAACTCGGCTTCGGAAGGACGCCGGTGATCTCTTCGATGTCCTCGCAGAAGAAATCGATCATGTCCACATAGGCGTGGGGTTGGATGCCCAGGTGGTTTCCCGTCCGGTAGCAGTTGGCCACCGGGGTGGCGATCCAGTCGATATTCAGGCCGAGCAGGTTCAGGATCTCCCTGCCCATGATGGTAATTTCCGCGGTGTCGATGCCGTATGGGCAGAATACCGAACACCGGCGGCATTCGGTGCACTGGAAAAAGTAGTACCACCATTCCTTCAGGACATCTTGGGTCAACGGCCTGGCACCGGAAAATTTGCCGAAGAATTTACCGAAGGAGGTAAAATCATTTCGATAGACGGACCGGAGAAGTTCCGCCCGGAGTACCGGCATGTTCTTCGGATCCCCGGTACCGATAAAATAGTGGCATTTGTCGGCACAAGCACCGCAGCGGACACAGATGTCCATGAACACCTTGAAACTGCGGAACCGTTCCAATCGCTCCCGAAGCCCGTCGAACACAATCTCTTTCCAGTTCTCCGGGAGTAGCCAGTCCTCCTCCATAGGGTTCCATTGCCGCGCATTGGGCAGCCCGACGTACTCGACACTCTTGGGATTGGAGGCATAACAGTACATTCCCGGACGGATATCGATTGGGGTATCCATCCACCCGGTGGCCGGCGGCTTATGTTTTCGCGACAGGATTTCTTCTGGTTTGGGTGTATCTGTCATTACTTACTCCTTTTCATCCGGTGTATCTGCCGCTGTTTCGGGTTCCTCTTCGGGTGCTTCCGGCGGGAGTTCCTTGTCCACAGGCAGCCCGACTTCAACCATACGTTCTCTGAATTCTTCTTCGTATTCGTCGTAGGTGTGCACTTTCACCGGATAATTCCACGGATTCACGTGCCGCACCTCCCGGGTATTGGTGGCCATGTTCCGAGTGGGGCTGAAGAGGATGCCGGCCAGGTGCATCAGTTTGCTGAACGGGAAGTAGGCCAGAAGGACACAGACCAGAAACAGATGGATGTAGAACAGTGACCCGATCCCTTCCGGTACGGTGGGGTGCAAAGACACCAGCCCGAGGGCCAGGGCTTTGGCGCCGACCACATCCACCTTGATGAAATACCGCATCAGAATTCCGGTTCCGGCAATGGCAATGATTAAAAACAGCGGGAAAAAATCGGACGCCAGCGAGATGTATTTGATCTGAGGAATCAGCACCCTCCGGAGGAACAGAAAAGTAACCCCCACCAGAAGGGCAAGACCGGACATAAAGACCACCGGAAGACCGACCTGCATGAAACTGTCGACCCGCTCCACCAGTTGCACCGGGAACGGCACCGGCTCCGTGAAAAATCTCAGGTGGCGGAACAGAACGGTGAAAAACGCATAGTGAAAGATCAGCGCAAACAGCCACAACCATTTTTCCAACCCGTAGTACGGCTTTCCGTCCCGCGTACTGTACTTGGTATTGCGAAACAGGGAACGGAACAGGACGATTTCAAGAATCATCCGGATGATCACGTTACCCTTGGTGGAGGGGTTGTCGAAGGTCGACTGCTTGAAGTATGGCAGCCCTTTGTGCTGACCGCAGGTCGTGGGAATCGGAAATGGGACGGCCGATCGCGCCCATCCATAGACCCGATAAATGAAGAAGACAACAAAGACGGTCACTGCCAGATAGGGGATGATCACTCCAAACAGAGCCTCGAGACCCAGGGCAGCAACCCCCACATAGGGAATTAGAAACAGCGCTAAGACCGCTATGAGGGCAAACATGTAATTTCGATTCATTGACCGACACCTCGCTTACAGGCCCCCGCAAAGCACAACCGGAAATGATGGGCGGAGCCCACACAACCGGAAGCACTTCTGACGGAAGCCGCCGTTAAGAATTTAGGTTTGATGAGCCGGAATCCGGATCTTTAACGGATTCGTCAGTGACCAATCCGGCCCGTTCAAATGCACTAAATACTCTATTTCTCTGTTCATTAGCCTTTATATTGTAAATCGTTTCTTTGCATTTCATGTAGATATCAAATCCCAAAAGGCAGAGGTCGTCGATTTGGGTGTCCAGCGTCGCCATCTCTTTGAGGGCCTCCGGGGTATCCATCTGCCCGGACAATTGTTCTCTGATGATGGCTTTGAGGGAAAGGATGAATCCGACGGCTTGGGAAGGCGTGAATTTTTGAACGGCCCGTATCCGAATGATCGGGTCCAGGTGGGAAACGGCGGATTCTCGATCGATACCGCCTGGGAACTGGTCGAATAAGGCTTCCAGGGATGTAATGGTGGTCGATCCGACCGGATTGGCAAAGGGGTCGGCCTGACTTTTCAGGAAACGGGCAGTGTCGGGTGGATACGTATCAATAACTAGATCGCACCATTTTTTAACGATGGCTTTTTTGTGCTTTGCCAGAAGACGCCCCAGTTTCATGCCCGGATTAACTCCCAACCTCCCTGTCTCGCCACCCCGGGATCCGCCGGAAACATCTTGCCACGGCGGGCCCGAAGTCGTTTGAACTGAATGCTATCTCAGATTCACACTAAAAATGAGGCTATAGTCGAGTTGCCAATTCATGTCAAGGATAATTGGTCGGCAAACGCGCGTAATCCGCTGTTTCCAGAGCGCTTACGGGAGTCGTTCAAGATGGGGGAATGTCCTGGAAAACAAGGGACCGGCCGGCTCACCGATACAGTTTTTTCCATGGTTGCCGCCGGATGTCTTTGATGTTGGCAAGGGCAAGGTAGAGCGTGCCAACGGTCAGTTCGGCACAGTGGAAGTGGTCTTCGGGTAGGGTTTTGAGGTAGTCGACCACTGTTTCGGGTGTGATCGTCCAGGCCTCGGATATGGGTCGTCCCTCTGCAAGGGACACGATGGCATTGGCGCAGGCGTTGGTATTCATGCAGCCGTCGATGTCATAAGAAATGGTAGCAATACGATCGTTTTTGACCGCGAGAAAAAATTCGACGGTATCACCACAATCTCCGGTTTTCTTACCATAGCCGTCAGCAGCGTGAATCCGCTCGCGTCGGTCGCTGCGAAACGCCATCTCAAGATACTGCGTCGCGTGATCTTGCCAGAAATCGAACTGCGTTTTGCCCATGACAGCACATTCCAGTCGCATAGGTTGAATCCATCATTCCGAACCTATCCACTAAATGATTCCCTTCGCTGAGCATTTAGTCCACCCAATGGCAGGCGGTCAAGGAATTTGTAGCCCCAGGAGTTATTTATCGAGACGGTATTCGGTGATTTTCGACAGGAGGGTGTTTCGATGAATGTTGAGCTGTTCCGCAGCTTTGGTCCGATTCGCCTGGACGCGTTCAAGGACCTGCCCGATGTAGCGGCGCTCAAATCGTCTGACGGCTTCCTTGAGGCTCATCGGCTCAAACTCCGGGATAGAGGGTCGCACATAGGGGATATCGTCCAGTTCGATCACCGGTCCCCGCTTGATGGTCACCAGACGTTCGACCAGGTTCTGGAGTTCCCGGACATTGCCCGGCCAATTGTAGCCGGTCAACAATTCCATGGCTTCGAGACTGATGGTTATTGAGGCCTGACCGAATTTCTTGGCCTGCTGTTCCAAAAAGTGCTTCAGGAGCAGGGGGATATCCCCCTTCCGCTCCCGGAGGGGGGGCAGCTGAATGGGCAGGACATTCAGTCGATAGTATAAATCCTGTCGGAATCTGGCCTCCTCGACCAGCTGATTCAGGTCCTGGTTGGTGGCGGCCACAAAGCGCGAGTCGATATGAATCACCTTCGTGCTGCCCAACCGCTCGAATTCCTTTTCCTGTATCACCCGGAGCAGTTTGGCCTGCATGTTGATGTCCATGGAATTGATATCATCTAAAAACACGGTTCCGGTATTGGCGATTTCCAGCTTTCCGGCCTGGGTTTGACTGGCCCCGGTAAACGCACCCTTGGTGTGACCGAACAATTCGCTTTCCATGAGGGTTCCCGGAATTGCTGCGCAATTAACCACCACAAACGGTTGGGCATGCCGCGGGCTTCGATTATGGATGGCCCTGGCCACCAGTTCCTTTCCCGTACCGCTCTCGCCCTGGATCAGAACCGTTCCGTCGGCCTGGGCAACCGAATGGATCATATCAAAGATATCAAGCATTTTAGGATCTTTACCCACCATTTTCTCGAATGGGCTGTATCGCTCCAGTTCACCCCGCAGGTAGGCAACCTCGCGAACCAATTGCCGTTTTTCGAGTGCGCGTTCAATTACAGTCAGAACTTCATCGACGTTGAACGGTTTGATGAGGTATTCATAGGCTCCGGCTTTGATGGACTCGACAGCCGCCTTGATTTCTTTGACAGCGGTCACCATGACCACTTCCGTCAGCGGATCGGATTCTTTGAATGTACGCAACAGCTCCCGCCCGTCGATATCCGGGAGGCGAATATCCAGGAGAATGAGGTCAACGGAATTTTTTCTCAGGGTCTCTATGGCTTCCCTGCCGGTTTTGGCCAGCAGCACCCGGCTTGAATCTTTGAGGACCATGTTGAAAGATTCTCGAACGCCGCGCTCATCATCGACGACCATGATGGTGGGTTGCTCAATCATTATTATGTCTCCGTTTCCACTCCTAGACGTATGATCGATGACACGGATGCACATAAAATTGGGCATCACTGCCCAATTTTATGTGCACTTTGCTTCGCAGATATTTTTCCTTTATCTGAAAATTTGTCAATGTGCCAGTCATGATCGTGGATTTTGCAGAGATTTTCAGTCATTATATAAAAATGTTTGCAATTCGCATACCGGTACCGATTCTGGCACGATTCTTGACCCGATATATGGTTTAACACCAGGCGAGCAACTCGAATCCACGGATTTCCGGCGACGATCGGTATCAATTTCCGGCTCCGCTTGACAAAATGCCCGCCTCCAGTAATAGGACATACATAGCACCGATGGTCCTCAAGTTCCGAATTGGGATTGCATGGATCACAGTTACGGATCTGGGAGCCACCGACGCCACACAATAACCGACTCCGGCACGAACGAATCCTGTTTCCGAGCCAGCCCCACAGCCGGTGTCACCCGGAGTTCCCGGGCAATCCGGCAGGTTTCGGCCGTTGACGGCCGAGCCGGCCTCCACCCCTTTAGGCATGGAAAAAGAAACCAGTTGTATCAACGCTCGCGCCATACTGGATTACGTTCGCGTTCACCAGGGCAGCGATGCGGTCCAACGCATGATCGAAGATCTTGATCCCGAGATCGATGATCTTCTGGATCCGGAAGGTTTCCTGAGAGATCCGAACAACTGGATTTCCTGCGCGGTGATCGCCAAGCTTTACAGTCGGGCAAAAATTCTTTTGAACGATGAAATGACAGCGTTTCATATCGCCCGTTATGCCATCGAGCAGAGCAGCATGGGGTACACCCAGAGACTGATCTTCAAAGGACTCTGGTCCGCCGATAAAATTCTTCATAACCTGAAGCAAATCAACGACCAATGGAACCGTAACAAAATTGTCGATGTGGTAGAAACATATCGCAAGGGGGCGGTGATCCGGCTCTTTTGGCATGACCACATGAAATCCAGTAAGGACCTGTGTTTGAACAACCAGGGCGTCTACACCTATGCACCGACGATATGGGGGGGCAAACCGATCCAGGTCGCCGAGCGGTGCTGTTACTTTGAGGGAGCCCCATACTGCGAATACGATTTAAAATTTCCGTTGCGAAACCGGTTGTTTCAAACGATTGCAAGAATGATGACATCCCGTTCCGTGCTGGTGGAAACCATCACCGAAATGGAGCGGGATAAAAAAATCATCGAACAGAAATATGAAGAGGTCAATCGCCTAAACCAGGCGCTGACCATCAAGGTTCGCCAATTGCTGGCGGTTCAGGAAACCGGCAAAGCAATTCTTTCGGTCCTGGATCTGGATCACCTGTTGACGGTAATTATGAATCTGCTCTCAAATGTCTGCCAGATACAGCGGGCTCTGATTCTTCTCGTCAACGAGAAAGCCCAGTGCCTGGAATACCTCCATGGGGTCGTCTACAATATCGACATCCCGGAAAACGTGAAAAATTATCGGGTTCCCTTGATCCGGGTTAGCAACATCCTGTCCCGGGTCGCTTGCACGGGACGGTCTGAGCAGGGTGTCCTGCAGCCCAATTCTGCTATTTTCGGTTTTTTTGCCGTTCGGATTCTGATTCGTCCGGCCGTTCTATGAAAAATTATGCAAGCGGCGATGGAGTTGTGGTCAAAAATTCAAGCTCCAG
>Ga0209780_1000046_pt1 | contig 58220 bp, 58 predicted proteins | sample WorMetexBAHAMAS2_FD_187384 | JGI IMG/M metagenome (GOLD analysis project Ga0209780, IMG submission 187384) | Marine gutless worms symbiont microbial communities from Max Planck institute for Marine Microbiology, Germany - Inanidrilus exumae... | ecosystem: Host-associated > Annelida > Digestive...
GTCGAAGGTCCAAACCATACGCACGTGCCATATCTGCCTCCCAAACCGCCTCGGGATACAGAATCATGTGTCACGCCCTTTGGGAATCCCCTTCCCACCGATTCCGTGTTCCTTGAACCCGCTCTAGGTCCGTGGTCTTGACCGACGTCCGTGCGGGCCCCGCCGGGAGAGGCTGGACGATGACCGCCCTCGCCCCGGTCTATCGGGGCGATCGATTGGAAGCCGTGGTCGGAATGGACGTGGACATTGAAAACCTAGTCGCCGACGTGCTGGATATGGATACCCCTTGGGGCGGCTACGGCGTGCTGTTCGACGAGACCGGCACGGTCCTAGCGATGCCGGCCGACCGCGAACGGGACTGGCTGCGGCAGCCCACGGCCAATCACCCCCAAGCTGGTGCGGGCCACGAGCATCCCGAGCCGTTGGACGTCGGTGGTCGTGATCGGCAAGACAACGTCCAGAACCTCGCTGCGATGTTGAAATCCGGCACCTCCGGCGTGGGTCACTTTCGTTTCCACGGGGAACACTTCGGCGCCTGGGCGACGATCCCGGAGACCGGTTGGCGGTTGCTGGTTCTTGTCCCTGACGAGAACCTCCACGGGCCAGCCGAGGCCCTGCAAGACCGATTCAACAAGTGGACCGGTCTGCTGATACTCGGGCTGATCGTCGTCTACAGCCTATTCTTTGCCTTTCTCTACTCGCGCGCCCGCCGCATGACGCGGGACCTCGCCGAGCCACTGCTGCAGATCGAGGTCTTGGCCGAGGACATCGCCAACGGCCGATTCGATACGACAGCGCCGGTGACCGGCGTTCGCGAGCTTCAGCACATGGCCGATCACATCGCCAGGATCGGCAAGGAGCAGCAGGAAACGCGCCGTGTCTTGATGAATGCCAAGAACGCTCACGCCGCCCAACTTCGCTTCCAGCAGGCATTGGTAGACGCCGTACCGGCGCCGATCTTCTATCGTGATGCGGATGGTCGCCTGCTCGGCTGTAATGCCGCGTTCGAAGCGTTTACAGGACTGAATCGGAGCACCCTGATCGGCCGGCGGTACAAGGGGCCGATGGCAAGATGTCTGACCACTTGCTTCGACTGGCAGACCGATGCGAACGGCGTACGCTCACGCGAGTGCGCCATTCTGAATTCCGCCGGCGAAATCCGCGACGTGCTAATGACCATTGCAGACCTGCCCATCGGTCCGGAGCAGCCGGCGGGCGTGGTGGGCGTGGTGTTCGACGTTACCGAACGCAACGCGACGCGACGCGCGCTGGAAGATAGCGAACGGACATTCCGCGACTACGCCGAGATTTCGTCCGACTGGTTCTGGGAAACCGGGCCGGACCTGAAGTGGACCCGGTTCTTCGGGCGTTTCGAGGCAGCAGTCGGCTTCGACCCCGCCGACCTCATCGGCAGCAGCCGCATCGAGATCCTGGAGTCCTCCGCCGACGTCAACGATCCCACCGTCCGCGCCCACATCGAAGACCTTGAGGCTCATCGGCCGTTCCGTGATTTCGTCTACCTTCTCCCGCACCCGAATGGCGATCGCCGTCACATCCGGGTCAGCGGAACACCCTTGCACGACGAGGCAGGCATTTTCCTCGGTTATCGGGGAACAGGTACCGATATCACCGATCACGTGTACGCACAGGAAAAACTCAAGGTCACCGAAGAACGGTTGTTCACCGCCATCAACAGCCTCGCCGATGGCTTCGCCCTGTACGATTCCGAGGACCGATTGGTGCTGGCCAACGAGCAGTACCGTTCTTATTACCCTTCGATTGCCGACCTGACGGTCCCCGGAACGCCGTTCGCAACAATCGTGGAAGGCGCGGTGTCGCGCGACGTCTTTGACTACACGCTGGCCGAGGCGCGGGTGTGGGCCGAGCAAAGGCTGGCCGTCCACGCCGCCGCCGACGGGACGCCGTTCCTGCAGCACCTGAATGACGGACGATGGCTCCAGTCGGTGGAAAGGCGAACAACCGAGGGTGGTGTCGCCGGCATTCGCACGGATGTCACCGCGCTGAAGCAGGCAGAACACGCGTTGCGCGACGCCAAGGAACGTGCCGAAGCGGGCGATCGAGCCAAGTCCGAGTTCCTCACCACCATGAGCCATGAGATCCGCACGCCGATGAACGGGGTGATCGGTATGGCCGGGCTGCTACTCGATTCCACGATGACCGCCGAACAACACCATTATGCCGACGCCATTCGCGAGTCGGCCGAGAACCTGCTGACCATCGTCAACGACATCCTCGATTTCTCGAAGATGGAAGCCGGGAGGATGGACCTCGAACGGATTCCTTTCGAGCTGCCGGAGGTGGTGGACAGCGTCGTGGATCTGTTGGCGCCGAAGGCCCAGGCCAAAGGCATCGAACTCGCCTGGTGGCCGTCCGTCGCCGCTCACCGCTTCTTCGAGGGCGATCCCGGACGGTTGCGACAGGTGCTGATGAACCTGGTTGGCAATGCCCTGAAGTTCACCGAGCGCGGCCAGGTCGTCATCGACGTCACCGTTGACGCGAACGACGCCGCGGCCGGATGCGACGGCGGCAAGACGGCGATGGTTCGCATGGAAGTTGCCATACCGGCGAAGGAATCCCCGAGCATCGACTATCAAGCCTGTTCGAGCCGTTCTCGCAGGCCGACGGGTCCATCGCCCGAAAGTACGGTGGCACGGGGCTTGGCCTTACGATCTGTCGACGTCTGGTGGACCTAATGGAGGGCCGTATCGGCGCCGACAGCGAAGTCGGACGCGGCAGCCGGTTCTGGTTCGAAGTCCCGCTGACGATGGTCGGCGCGGAGAATGTGTCGAAGGAGAGGGCCGCGCTGATCGCCGCCATGAAGGGGCGCCGACTGCTGGTGCTCGACACCACCGAGGAAGGCCGATCCTGCCTCGCGCCACGTCTCGCCTCGTGGGGACTCGAGGTGGTATCGGCGGTCGGCGAGCAGGGCCTCGAAGAGGCGTTTCGCGCCACAGAAGACTCGATCCAACCGGCCTCGGTCGAGGGTGAGGCGCGTTTCGACGCCGCGATCATCGATTTGGAGAACGGGTCGAACGCCGCCCATGCGGCCCGGTGGCTTCGCGACAACGTGGCTTTCGGCGACCGGCCGATCTTCGCCTGCGGTCCGACGCTGCCGGCGAGCGAGCACGCGATGCTGGAAAGCGCGCGGGTGGACGCCGTGTTGCCGCGCCCGGTCCGTGAGAAATTGCTATTGGACCGGTTGGTTGCCGCTCTGGATCTGCAACAAGACGAGAGCGGAATTGCCAGCGACCGCGTTTCAACGGCCAGCCGGCTCCGGATTCTGGTGGCCGAAGACAATCCCGTGAATCAGCGGGTGGCGCAAGGATACCTGCAACGGCTTGGCCATCGGGTGGACATCGCCTCCAACGGGACCGAAGCCGTCGAAGCCACACGCCTGCTGCCCTACGACCTAGTGTTCATGGACATGCAGATGCCGGAGATGGATGGGCTAAGCGCCACCGAGGCGATCCGCGCCCTGCCGCCGCCGGCATCCGCGGTGCCGATCATTGCGATGACGGCGAACGCCATGCAGGGCGATCGCGAACGGTGCTTGGCGGCCGGCATGGACGATTACGTCTCCAAGCCGTTCGCCGCCGACGACCTGCGGACTGCCATCGAACGGCAGACGCAAGCGCCGCAGGATCCCACCGCGCGGCAAGCCGGCGCGGAGATCGAGGGACCCGACACGGGGACACCGGAATCACCGTCAACCGAGGTGCGGCCGGATCCGGCCGCTGCCGAACCAAACGCCGGTGCGGTTGATCCGGAAATGCTGAACCAACTCGAAGCCATGCTCGGGGCTGATGCGGCCGCCAAGATCGGCGAACTGATCCGGATCTATTTGGCCGATACCGATGTTCGGATCGCCGCCATTCGCGCCGCGGTGGAGACTGGTGATGCCGGACAGGTCCGCGAGATAGCCCACATGCTGAAATCAAGCACCGCAAACATGGGCGCCAACGTCATGGCGAAATGGTGCGTACGCTTGAGGTCAAGGCCAAGGAAGGCGATCTGGGCGATGCTCAGGATTGGGTCCGCTCCATCGAGGACGCCTTTACCGCGGTGCGTCAGGCACTGGAAGCGCGCGCCGAGGCGGACGACAACGGTTGCGACGAAACGGCTAGACCCGCTTAGCGCACGGATTGGTCATACGGGATCGGATATCAGTCGCGGCGCACACGGTAGATGCGATTGGGTGGTCCGCCACGGCGGCCGGGGATGGGTTCCACCGTGTGGATTAGCTCGATTTTCTCAAAGAGATTCTCATAGGTGGCGATCTTGTCGGCATACAAAGTTGCGTTGGTCCCCGATACGGCACGCAGGCGTTCGTAGTCATTTGCCAGCACAACGAATTCGATTTCCATCCGATCGACATCCTCGACGTTCCGCAGATGTCCGATAGCCCGCCGCGGTTCGAGATAGCGCTCTCCCTGTGGTAGCGGCTCAATCTTGCCGTCGGAATTTACGTCGAAGACCTCATAACGATCGCCGGGCAACTGTGCCACATAGCGTTCGGCGAGGATGCGGCTGCCCATCGGCACGTTGGCCACGATCCACTCGTGGGATACCGTGCGGGTATCTTCGCCGAGCTGTAGATACAACCCGTCGACCATCCGCCAGCTCACGGGAACCGCGACGGCCGCGCCCACCAAGACCGCAGCCACTGCCGACTTCACCGGGGTCAGCCGGCCTGCAGCGCTGAGGAGGCTTTCGACGCCGAGGGCGACGAGCACGCAGGCCAGCGGGATCACCGGCAGAATCCAACGTTCCCATTGCAGCGACAGGCTAGCGATGAACACCGTGTAGACAGCCACCAGCGCCACCACCACCAAGGCGGGGCGCCACGCTGGCCGGATGGCCGTACACCATGCGCCGACGGCGGCAAGGCCCAGGCCCAGAGTCCCGAGGTTATCGCGCAGCGGCTCGGTGATGTACCAGGCGAGCGCTGACAGGAACCCTTCGGACGTCGCGCCCAGGTGATGGGAGCGCGCCTCGTAGGTCACGTCCTTCAGCACCGATGCAAAATCCAGGAACAGGAATGGCGCAGCGGCGAACGCCGCAACAACGCTAGCCAGGGCCGCAAACGCCATCTTCGTTATGTCAGCCCACCATGCGTCGCGTCCGCGAAGGGCGTGGGCGGCGGCGATTGCGGCGGCGAACACCACGCCTGGATACTTGCAGGCCACGGCGAGGCCCAGGCAGACACCCGCAGCCACATAGTCGCGGGTCCGCCCGCGGGCGACGATGCCGGCGGCGAACAGGCAACCCAACGACAGAAAGAACGTCAGCTGATTATCGGGTCGAATCCAGAACGCATACTGAACCAGCAACGGGCTGACCGCCGCCAGCACGCTCGCCAGCGCCGCCGCCGGGATGCCGCTGACCATTCGCGCCAGGCGATAAACGAGAGCCACATTGGCGATGGAGAAGACGACGATCGATGCCCGGCCGATACGATAGAAGTTTGCGGGATCGTAGTGGTACTCCGCCGCCGCAGCCGCAAGTTCGGTGAAATGCCCGACCAGCACACCGCCAACGATGTAGAGACCGTAGCAGGCAGCAAGCAGATAGATCGTAAAATGGGCCGGGCCACCGAACCAGTGGGGATTGAGATCCTGGTTGGCGAGGATACGGGCGGCGGCGCCAGAGAAGATCGATTCATCGGGGTTGTAGCGGAACGGCAGATCGGCATCGATCGCCGCCAGCCGCAATGCCCCACCAACCGCAACGCTCACCACCGGCACCAGCCACGCCCAGCGGCCGATCTCCGGCGCGGCGACTGCGCCGACGGCCTTCGGGTCGGCGAACGCCCACAGTTTGCTCAGAAGGAACGTGCTCGCTGGCGTCACCACGGCCATGAACGCCGCGGCGTAACCGTAAGGCGCAGCCAGAATCCCGGTAATCACATGAACGGCAAGCGCATTGAGCCCGAAGCCGAACAAGGCCACCACGGCAAATCGCAGTGCGGCGCGGTCGGCGGCACGGCCGTTGCGGCCCTCGGCAAAGGTCCAATAGTGGTGACCGACGAAGGAAACGCCGAGCGCAACCACAAAGGCGCCCACATTGGCGGCCATGGGTGACAGGCCGGCCAACTCGATGAACAGCACGAAGGCACCCACATGGGTACCTGTCGCCAGCAGTCCGACGACCCCGAACCTCGCGACCTGACCAACTAGGGCCAAGCCGTCCGAAAGACGCAGCGCCGAATGTCCCATGCCGATCGTCTTCCCGGTCGCAGGCTAACCGAGCCGTTCGGCTGAGGCGCCACCCGTTAACGCCGCGTCCTGCATCACTGACTTCGGCGGCTCGAAACCAATGGCTTCGCGCACCAGGTATAGGGGCCGCCGTTTCACCTCCAGGAACACCCGGCCCAAGTATTCGCCGATGATGCCCAGGCCGATCATGGTCAGTCCGTTGAAGAACAGGATCACTGACAGCAGCGAGGCATAGCCGGGCACGTCGGAGCCGATGATCAGGGTCTTGATGATCAGCATGATCAGATACCCCATGGCGAAGATGGAGCAGCCGAAGCCCAGGTAGGTCCACACCCGCAGCGGCCACGTGGTGAAGGAGGCGATGCCTTCGATGGCGAAGTTCCACAAGCGCCAGTACCGCCATTTTGACGTTCCGGCGCTGCCCGGCTGACGGGCATAGGGGATGACCGCCTGACGGAATCCCAACCACGCGAACAGCCCCTTCATGAACCGGGTGCGTTCGGGCATCCGCGCCAGGGCCTCTACGACACGCCGGTCCATGAGGCGGAAGTCGCCCACGTTCTCCGGGATTGGGACTTCGGCGATGCCGCCCATCAGCCGATAGAACATGCGGGCCGTGGTTCGCTTGACCCAGCTGTCGGATTCGCGGTCGCTGCGCAGGGCGAGGACCATGTCATAACCCTCGCGCCATTTGTCCACCATCTCCGGAATCATCTCCGGAGGGTCTTGGAGGTCGGCGTCGATGGGGATGACGGCGTGGCCCCGGGCATGGTCGATGCCGGCCGTCAGCGCCGGTTCCTTGCCGAAGTTCCGCGACAGGTCGACCACCCGGATGCGCGGCTCCCTGTCTCGCCATTCCCTGAGCAGCTCAAGCGTGCCGTCGGTGCTGCCGTCGTTGACGCAGATGATTTCGAAATCCTTGGTGACCGACGCCATGATCGGCACCACTTTTTCGAAGAAGACACCTGCCGATTCCAGCTCGTTGTACATGGGAACAACGAGGCTCACCTCGACGGCCGCCGCCGGTTGGTTGCGCGGCACGCCGGGAATCGGCATCACGGGAGCGGCGTCGAAAACCTGTTGCATCGTTGTCGATCCATGGCGCTGGCCGTGGCGCCGGCCGACGACTCACCGGCAGATGCCGGCGCGGGGCGCCGCCGGGGACGATACAAGCGAAAGCGTTAACGTCCGGTTTGGGCGGTGGTGCCGCAGGAGGGACTCGAACCCCCGACCCACGCATTACGAATGCGTTGCTCTACCAGCTGAGCTACTGCGGCAGGCGGGCGATACTATGGCTGCATCGCCCCCATTTCGCCAGTACCTATGATTCGCCGATCCCCACGAAGGAAAAGGGCCGAAGGAAGGGCCCCAAGCGAAGACGGGCCCGATGCACGGTGGCGCGGGTGGGCGGCTACTCTGCTCCGGCCGGCAGCACAGAGGACATATGCGGGCCGTGCTCATCAGCCACCGCCCGCTTCAGCCATGCCCTCGAGCGCGCGATGTCGCCATGTTCGGCTTCTTCCAGTTCGGCCATCAGCCGGCACACCCGCGGCGACGCGTCGTCGCCGGCGATGGGTTCCAGGCTGCTGCGGGCCTCGCTCCACGCATGGGCCTCCAAAGCCGCAACGGCGATGGCAATGCGGCTTTCCAGGTGGTCGGGATTGCTGCGCGCCAGCCGTTGCGCCGCCTGCACCCTTTGCAGGGCGTCCTGGACCCGCCGGGCCGTCCAGTAGGCTTCGGCAAGCGTGGGATCGGGCTTGCGGGCCCAAGCGGTCTCGATCACCGACGACGCCTTGCGGTGCTTTCCCTCGGCCACCAGCAGTGATGCGTAACGGATCGCCGTTTCCGCCGACGACGGATCGGCCTGATACGCCCGCTTCGCCAGCTTCAGGGCCTCCGTGCCGGAGCCTTCCTCGCTCATCCGCAGCAGCATCTCGGCGCGTTGGTGCTTGGCCTCTTCAGGCGCGATCAACCGTTTGCGGACGTTTTCATCCAGGGTGGTCTGGGCGTCTGCCCATTGCCCGGTACGGCGCTGCAGCTCGTAGAGGCTGGCGACCACCCATTCGCTCTTGGGACTCAAGCGATAGGCTCGCCGCGCCCAGCGCAGCGCCTCGGTCCAGTCCTCGCGTTTCATCGCCTGATTCAGCAGGCCGCGGACGCCCAGGAATTCCGTGTCGCGCCGGTCCAGCATGGAGCGGAAGAACGCCTCGGCAGCCTTGTCGTCGCCGCCGAGTTGCGCGGCCTGCGCCGATAGCAGACTGCTGAGCGGTTGATCCCCCAGCAGGCCGGACGCCCGTTCCGCATAGCGCCTAGCATTTTCCGGATCGCCGGCGGCGATCGCCACCATGCCGCGACTCAGCGCTTCATAGCCCCGGACCCGCCGGCGATTGTCCCGCGACCGCTTTAGGATTCGTGGCGCGCGGGTAACCGAGCCCCAGACCCGATAGAGCACGGCGACGACGGCAGCAACGACGATCACCACGACGACCAGGACCGCTGCCGACGTATCGATCCGATATCCCTGCCATTGCAAGGAGATGGAGCCAGGATTCTCGGCGAGCCAACCGGCCACGGCAGCGAACACGCCGAGGACGATGAGGATCAACAGCCACCGGATCATTGGAGTCTACTCGGCCGTCGCGGCCGCCAGGCGCGCTACCGCCCGACGATGCAATTGCCCGACCGCGCGGTCCACCGCCAGCCGGCTACGCGCTTGTGCGATCCAGCCGGCGGCCGCTTCCGCCGCCGGACCTTCCAATCGACCCGCAGCGTCGACGGCTGCCGCCAGGTCACCCGCCTGCAGGTGGTCCTCGGCGCGGGCCACGGCGGCTTCGCTGCCGTCGGCGGTGATCGCCGCATCGCCGGTGCGGCGAATGGTGACCAACGACGTCAGCCGATTGACCGCGCGATCCACCCAACCGTCGCCGGCAAGCTGTGTCTCAGCGCGAACCGCGGCACTTGCGGCGGCGCCAAAATCGGCGCGCAGGTCGGCGACTGTGGGCACGCCACTGCTGGCGAGAGGCTCGAGGGCTGCCAGAGCGTCGGCCGCTTCGGCGTCATCGACCACTGCCGCGCGGACGGAGTCCAGCTCGGCCACAAACGCGCCGGACCCCCGCGCCGCTTCGCGCAGCTGGCCGACCGCCAGGACGGCGGCAGATTCACTGACCGGCCCCATGTCCACCGGCGTGCGTACGGTCGTCTCAACCTCCGCCAACCGCGTATCCAGCGCCGCCAGCGATGTCGCCTGCTGTTCCAGGCGCTCCAGTCGGGCGCTCAACGCCTGCACCTCGGCGTCCGTCGCGCCCGCAGTACCCGCGGCGCCCGCGGCACCGGCATCCGTTAGCACCGCTTCCGCCGTCTGGCGGACCGATGCAATCGCCTGCTCAAGGGTTTCGACGCGATCTACGAGGGCCTGGACCTGCCCGGAAAGCCGTTCGTGCTCCTCGGCCAGCGCCTCTACGGAGCGCAGGCGATCGTCAACGGCCTCCACCGCTTCGATCCGCTGCTCCAAGTCGTTGATGGCCGACATCCGCTGCTCCAAGTCGTTGATGGCCGACATCCGCTGCTCTAAGTCGTCGATGGAGGACATCCGCTGCTCGAAAGCGGCGAAACGTTCGTCGGTTCGCGGCTTGGCCCACTCGGGGATGTACTCGTCGATGTACGGCTGCGCCACCGGCTGCCAATACGGATAGGTGAAATAGCCGCCGACGGCGACCACCAGGACCACCACCAAGGTCCATAGGGCCGCGCCGACCCGGCCGCCTTTCTTGGTTGCCGGCTTGCCTGCGGGTTGCGCGGTCGAAGCCGGCTTCGGGGCGGACACCGGGGCCGCGCCGGCGCCTTTCGCATCCGCCTTGGTCGGTTCAGGCTTCGTCGAGTCGGGCTTGATCGGGTCGGCCTTAGCTGGTTCGGTCTTGCTTGAATCTGGAGCGCCGGCCGCACCGGTCACGCCGCCAGCATCCCCAGCGGTCGCAGGACCCTTGGCATCCTTCGCCATAGGACCTTCAGGGGCGCCTTCAGGCTTCGTTTCCGACGCCGGCCCCGACTCCGGAACCGATCCCCCCTTTCCGGACCGCTTCGCCCCACCGGCCTCCGCTTTGTCCGGCTTGGCCGACTCAGGGTCGGCATTCTCATCTTTTTTCGGATCTTGTTTCCGGTCGTCGACCATCCCCCTCCCCTCGTGCCTTCAGGCCCTTATGCCGACGGGTCGGCCGCAAGACTAACAGGGACTCCCCTGGGGGGGGAGACAAAATCCCACAATATTTGCGTCTATTCGGTCGGCGCCACGGCGGCGGCAATGGCTTTGATCATCGCCGCCTGCACGGGGTGCGGCGCCACCGCCAGGCTCCGCCACGGCAGCGAGGCCAGCCCATCCGCCACCGCACGGCTGAGGCAGCAGGCGACCACGTCGGCGCATCGGTGGCTCAGGCCGGCCTCCACGATCAGCTTGCTCAAGGTCGCCGCGGTGCGCGGCGAGAACACGGCGACGCCGTCGAGGTTTCCGTTTGTGAACCACCGATTCGCGTCGTCCGGCAACCGGGAGGCGGTTTCCGCCTCGTACAGAACTTCCCGCCGATAGCGGATTCCCATCCCCTGAAGAACGCCTGCCAAGTCGCCCGCGAGCACCGAGGCCGCCACATGAAGAACTGGTCCGCCGCCCTGATCGACTCGGCGGCCGATCAGTTCAGCCAGCGCGGCGACGTCGCCCGAGGCGCTTTCTACCGCGGTGAATCCGGCCGCTCGCGCCGCCTGCGCCGTAGCGTCGCCCACCGCGAATAGGGCGATATCCCGCCGTGCACACCGTGATGTCAGGGCACGCACGCCATTGGCGCTGGTGGCCGCGATCGCCTGCACGCCAGACAGATCCAGAGGCGGACCGGCGACGAATCGGATGGACATCAAGGGCGCAATCCGCGGCTCTATTCCCTGCGCCTCCAGGGCGGCGGCTAGTGGCCTCGCGTCCTCATCCGGACGCGTGATCCAAACGGCCGGCCTTCGGCGGGCCGTCATCCCTGGAAGGAGAGGAGGTTTGGGCCGGCGCGACGGCGCAGTTCGTGCCCTAGGTCCGTGCCCATCGCCTCGGAATCGGCGCTTGAACCTTCCCGGTCGGCGGTGACGACGTGAATGCCGTCGGGGCTGGCGACGAGTCCTCGCAACCACAGCCCCGCGGGAACCGCCTCGGCGAGCCCGGCGATCGGCGTCCGGCACGACCCGTCCAGAACGCCCAGCATCGCCCGCTCCGCCCTCACCCGCGCGTGCGACGGTCCATGATCGAGCGCCGCCAGCCATGTCCGCGTTTTCTCGTCACCGGTGCGGCAGACGATGCCGATGGCACCCTGTCCCACCGCGGGCAGCATCTCCTCGGGCTCCACCACCGTCGCCGTCACCTCCGTCAGGCCCAGGCGCCGCAGACCGGCCAGTGCCAGTAGCGTGGCATCGATATGTCCGGGCCGCAGCTTCGCCAGTCGGGTTCCCACGTTGCCGCGCATGGGCACCACCCAGATGTCGGGCCGGCGATTCAGCACCTGTGCTTGGCGACGCAGCGATACGGTACCGATCGTCGCGCCCGCCGGCAGGGCATCGAGGCCCCCCACCGTCGACCACACCAGAACATCGCGCGGGTCTTCGCGCGGCAGGACCGCGCCGAGGACGAGTCCGTCGGGAAGGCGTGTCGGCAGGTCCTTCACCGAGTGTACCGCCACGTCGACAGCCTCGGACAGCAGCGCCTCGTCGATCTCCTTGGTGAACATGCCCTTGCCGCCCACCTCGGCCAGCGGACGGTCGAGGACCTTGTCGCCGGTGGTGCGGATCACCACGCTTTCTATCGCGTTGGCGGCTGCCAATTCGGCGTGGGCGGCGGCCAAGCGACGTCGGGTTTCGTCCGTCTGGGCCAACGCCAGCGTGCTGCCACGGGTGCCGATGCGGAGGCGGACATGGGTCATCAGATGGGAACCGTGCACGTCTTTGGCTGGACGGTGGCCGATGTGAGACCGCCAGAGTAGAGTGCCGCTCCGGAACCGCGGAAGGGCTTTCTTGGCAGAACGACGGATGATTGTCCTCGGGATCGAGACCAGTTGCGACGAGACGGCGGCAGCGATCGTGGATAGCGACCGTTGTGTACTCGGCGAGCGCTTGCGCTCGCAGGCCGATCAGCATCGGCCCTTCGGCGGCGTGGTCCCCGAGGTTGCGGCCCGCGCCCACCTTCAGGTGCTGGATGGCCTGATCGCCGAGACCATCGGCGACTCCGGCCTGACCTTCGCCGATCTGGACGGCGTGGCCGCTACTGCCGGACCGGGGCTGATCGGCGGGGTCATTGTCGGGGTGATGACCGCCAAGGCGCTCGCTGCGGTCCACGACAAGCCGTTCATTGCCGTCAATCACCTGGAGGGTCACGCGCTGACCGCGCGTCTGACCGACGGGATCGATTTCCCCTACCTGTTGCTACTGGTCTCCGGCGGTCACTGTCAGTTGCTCATCGTCGAGGACCTGGGCCGCTATCGCCGCATCGGGACCACCATCGACGACGCTCTGGGCGAGGCTTTCGACAAGACCGCCAAGATGCTCGGCCTCGGCTATCCCGGAGGGCCGGCGGTGGCGCGCGCCGCAGCGGCCGACGATGCGGCCCGGTTCGCGCTGCCGCGGCCCATGGTGGGTCGGCCGGGATGCGACTTCTCGTTCTCGGGGCTGAAGACCGCGGTGCGCCAGACCATCGAGGCACTTCCGCCGGGGCCGCTCGCCGAGCGCGACATGGCGGATATCTGCGCCTCGTTTCAGGCGGCGGCAGGTGCATCGGTGGTCGATCGAACAAGGCGGGCGATGGCCATCTACCGGTTTCGTCATCCCGGCCCGGCGACCCTGGTGATCGCCGGTGGCGTGGCCGCCAACATCGACCTTCGTGGCCGGCTGGCCGAGCTCGCCGCAGATGAGGGCTTTCGCCTCGTGGCGCCGCCCCAGCGACTGTGCACCGACAATGCGGCGATGATCGCCTGGGCGGCGCTGGAGCGCCTGGATCGGGGCTGGAGTGACGACCTGGATTTCGCACCGCGACCGCGATGGCCGCTGGACCCGGACGCGCCGCCGGCGGCCTTCGCCGGTGTCAAGGCGTGACGGGGTGCACCGGGATGGCAGGCCGATGACGACCGTCGGCGTCCTAGGCGGCGGCGCCTGGGGCACGGCGCTGGCGGTGCTGGCCCGCCGCGCCGGTCGTGATGTTGTGCTGTGGGCTCGGGAATCTGAGGTCGTTTCATCCATCAACGAACAACGGCGCAACCCTGTCTTCCTGCCCGATGTCGACCTGGGTGACGGCATCCGCGCGACCGCCGACGCCGGCGAGGCGCTGGACGTCGACGTTGTGCTGGTAGCCGTTCCGGCGCAGCATTTGCGAACGGCCGTCGCCGCCGTTGCCGCAGACTGGTTGCCTGAAACCCCGGCTATCCTCTGCGCCAAGGGCATCGAGCGAGACACCGGAATGCTGCCCAGCGAGGTGGTGGCCTCGATCCTATCGGATGTCGCCATCGGCGTGCTATCCGGCCCCACCTTCGCCACCGAGGCGGCGCGGGGATTGCCCACGGCGGTCACTTTCGCCGCCGTGAGCACGGCCTTACGTGCCGAAATACCGGAGCTGCTCGGTTCGACGGGCTTCCGCATCTATGCCACCGCGGACGTGATCGGCGCCCAGCTTGGCGGCACGGTGAAGAACGTGCTGGGCATCGCCTGCGGTATCGTTCACGGCCGCGACCTGGGGGACAACGCCCGGGCCGCCCTGCTGACCCGAGGGCTGGCGGAGATGGCGCGGTTGGCCGCGGCCAAGGGCGCCAGGGCCGAGACCTTGATGGGGCTGTCGGGGCTGGGCGACCTGGTGCTGACAGGCACGTCGCCGCAGTCGCGCAACTACACCCTTGGCGTGGCGCTGGGCGAGGGACGGGTCGTGGAGGATATCCTGGCCGGTCGCCGATCGGTAATCGAGGGCGTTGCGACGGCGGCATCGGTCCGCGTGCTGGCCGACCGCTTGGGCGTGGACATGCCCATCTGCGCGGCGGTGGACGATATCGTCAATGGCGGCGCCGATATCGACGCCACCATCGGCGAACTGCTGGCGCGGCCGTTCCGGGCGGAGGCCCTGACGGCGGCGCACACCATATGAATGGCCCACATCACATAAATAGAGAGAGGGAGGCATAGACCATGCACTTCGCCATCATCTGCATCGACAAACCGGACCACGAAGCCTTGCGGCAAGAGAACCGGGCCGCACACCTTGACTACCTGGCGGGGTTCAAGGACCAAGTGTTCGCCGCCGGGCCGCTGCAGTCCGACGACGGCGCACAGATGAAAGGTAGTGTCTTGATCCTTGATCTGCCCGACCGCGCCGCGGCCGATGCGTTTGCTGCCGGCGACCCCTATGCCAAGGCCGGTCTGTTCGAGAGCGTGATCACCCGTCGATGGAAGAAGGTTCTGCCGCCGGACCCGGCGCGCTGACCCATGGCCCATTGGCTGGTCAAGTCGGAACCCGAGACGTGGTCTTGGGACGATCACGTAAAGGCCGAAGTCGCCGAATGGGATGGCGTGCGCAATGCCCAGGCGTGCAACAACATGAAAGCCATGCAGGTGGGCGACCGGACACTGTTCTACCATTCCGGCGGCGAACGGCGGGTTATGGGCGTTCTGGAAGTAACGCGGACCTACTATCCCGACCCGTCGGACACCTCCGGCCGGTTCGGCATGGTGGACTTTCGCGCCCTTTCACCCATGCCGCGGCCGGTGACTCTGGCGGACATCAAGGCCGAGCCGCGGCTCGCGCACATCGCGTTGGTGCGACAGTCGCGACTGTCGGTGATGCCATTGGACGACGACGGCTGGCAGATCATCTGCGCCATGGGCGGATTGCAGAAGTGAAAGGCCCGGTGCTCGGCCGGCTCGCCGACGTGGTCGACGGCGGCTCGGCGGGGTTCGTGGCCGAAACCGAGGAGGGACGCGTCGGCTTGCTCGTGATTCGCCGCGGTGATCAGCTGTTCGCCTACGTCAACCGCTGTCCGCACATCGGCGCGCCGCTGGATTTCCGGCCGGGCCAGTTCCTCACGCGGGACGGGGCTCATATCCTCTGTGCCAACCACGGCGCGCTGTTCCGCATCGAGGACGGCTACTGCATCACCGGACCGTGCGCCCGGCAAAGCCTGACCCCCGTGGATATCCGCATCGACGGCGACCGCATCGTGCTGGCCGGGCCACCTCCGGTTTCGCCGGGGTTTTGACCCGGATTCCTGACCAACGGCCAGGTTCACGTCGCAGACTCGTCGACCGCTGCCTGACGGCCTGCGGCCCTTGTTTCAGGAACGAATTCTGAGATAATCCGACCCGGTTGTACCCGTCCGACGAAATGGGCGGGGCCTTCCGGCGTCACGGTCTTTTGCCAGCGTCGAGAAGGCGCCCAATGGCGTTCGACCGTAAGGGTCGAACCGAGACACGAGCTTCGCACTCCTGGGGAGGAAAGGGACCACTGATGTCCGACGACCAGATCTATCCGGTGCCCGACGCCGTTGCTAAGTCGGCATGGATCAACAACGACCAATATCTCAGCCTGTACAAGCAATCGGTGGAGGACTCGGAAGGGTTCTGGGCCGAGCATGGTAAGCGCATCGACTGGATCAAGCCGTTCACCAAGGTCAAGGATGTCAATTTCAATGCGCCCGACGTGCACATCCGCTGGTTCTATGACGGCACGCTGAATGCGTCCGCCAACTGCCTGGACCGCCATCTGGCCACCCGCGGCGACCAGACGGCGATCCTGTGGGAAGGCGACGACCCGAAGGACAGCAAGGCGATCACCTATCGCCAGTTGCACGAACAGGTCTGCCGGTTCTCGAACGCGTTGAAGGCGCAGGGCGTCAGCAAGGGCGACCGCGTCACCATCTATCTGCCGATGATTCCCGAAGCGGCGATCGCGATGCTGGCCTGCGCACGCATCGGCGCCATCCATTCGGTGGTGTTCGGCGGGTTCTCGCCGGATTCCCTGGCCAACCGTATCCAGGACTGCGATTCCAACTGTGTGATTACCGCCGACGTGGGCCTGCGCGGCGGCCGGCCGGTGCCGTTTAAGGGCAATACTGACGCGGCTCTGGAGAGCTGTCCGACGGTGAAGACCGTCGTGGTCGTCAAGCACACGGGGCAGGACATCAACTGGGTCGAGGGCCGCGACGTCTGGTACCACGACATCACCGATGGCGTATCGGCCGACTGCCCGCCCGAGGAGATGAGCGCGGAGGATCCGCTGTTCATCCTCTATACGTCCGGTTCCACCGGCAAACCCAAGGGCGTGCTGCACACCACCGGCGGGTACATGGTCTACACGTCGATGACCCACCAGTACGTCTTCGACTACAAGGACGGCGAAGTCTACTGGTGCACCGCGGACGTGGGTTGGGTCACCGGCCACAGCTATATCGTCTATGGGCCGCTGGCCAACGGTGCCATCTCGCTGATGTTCGAGGGCGTGCCCAACTACCCCGATGCCTCGCGGTTTTGGCAGGTGGTGGACAAGCACAACGTCTCCGTCTTCTACACCGCGCCGACCGCGATCCGAGCGCTGATGCGCGAAGGTGACGGCCCGGTCAAGAAGACCAGCCGCAACACGCTGCGCATCCTCGGCACGGTGGGCGAGCCCATCAATCCCGAGGCGTGGAACTGGTACAACAACGTGGTCGGCGACGGCCGCTGCCCCATCGTTGATACCTGGTGGCAGACCGAGACGGGCGGCATCCTGATCACCCCATTGCCCGGCGCTACGGCATTGAAGCCCGGTTCCGCCACGCGGCCGTTCTTCGGTGTGGAGCCGCAGATTGTCGACGCCGACGGCAACGTCCAGGAAGGCGCCTGCGAGGGTAACCTGTGCATCGTCGATGCCTGGCCGGGCATGATGCGGAGCGTGTTCCGCGATCACGAGCGGTTCGTGCAGACCTATTTCTCCACCTACGCCGGCAAGTACTTCACCGGTGACGGCTGCCGCCGCGACGCCGACGGCTACTACTGGATCACCGGCCGGGTGGACGACGTGATCAACGTCTCGGGTCACCGCATGGGCACGGCCGAGGTGGAAAGCGCCCTGGTCGCCCACCCGAAGGTGGCCGAAGCGGCGGTGGTCGGCTATCCGCACGAGATCAAGGGTCAGGGCATCTATGCCTACGTGACCCTCAACGCCGGCGAGGAACCGACGGAGACCCTGCGCAAGGAACTGGTTCAGTGGGTGCGTTCGGAGATCGGTCCCATTGCCTCGCCCGACCTGATTCAGTGGGCGCCCGGCCTGCCGAAGACTCGCTCCGGCAAGATCATGCGCCGCATCCTGCGCAAAATTGCCGAGAACGAGTATTCGAACCTTGGTGATACATCGACGCTGGCCGATCCCAGCGTCGTTACCGATCTGGTGGACCAGCGGATGAACCGCTGATTGCCATCGCACGCGACACGACGCGGCGGGGCCTTCGGGCCCCGCTTCTTTTTTTGACTCAGTCGCTGATGACGAGCCGTTCCAGGCGAGCGATGTTGCGCCGGGTAATGCCCACGTGCTGTTCGGCGCCGGAGCGCTGGAAGATGTTGAGGGCGGTGCGGAAGGCGGACAGCGCCTCGTTGAGGCGGCTCCGATCGCGAGCCCGCTCGCCCCACGTCCACAGGGCCGTACCCAAATTGCGTTGGATGAGGGCCCACTGCAGCGGCAGCTTTTCGCGCGACCGAACCTCCAGCGCCGCGCGATAGGCGTTGACCGCCTGTTCCAGGTGTTCGGTGCCGTGCTCGCGTTCGCCCAGGGTTTCCAATGCGAAGCCGAGATTGTTTTGCAGCATCGCCCACAACTGCGGCCATCTATCGCGGGTTCGGACCGTCAACGCGGCACGATAGGCGATGACCGCCTGTTCCAGGTGTTCGGTGGCGTCCTCGCGTTCCCCCAGGGTGCGCAAGGCGTTGCCCAGTCGGGTCTGGGTATCGGCCCAATCCCGCGGCGTTCCATCGCGTGAAAACAGTGTCAGCGCCGCACGATGGGCGGCCACCGCCTGCAACAGCCGCGCCGTCCCCTCCTCGCGCTTGGCCAACGTCCACAGTGCCTCGCCCAACTGGGTCTGCGTCGCCGCCCAGCGGAGGGGGAGGTAGTCCCGCGAATAGACCTCCAGCGCCGCGCGATAGGCATTGACCGCCTCTTCCAGGTGTCGGGTGCCTTCCTCACGGCTGCCGAGTAGCGTCAACGCCGCGCCGAGTTCGGTTTGCAGCCTCGCCCAGTCGAGCGGCAGATTCCGCCGCGCCGTTACCTCCAGCGCGCTACGGAAGGCCTCGACGGAACGCTCGGCGTTGGCGGTACCGTCCTCGTGCTCAGCGAGCAGGTGCAATGCTTCGCCCACATGGTAGTGAGTCCGCGCCCAATCGCGCGGCAAGGCATCGCGGGGCAACACCTCAAGGGCCGCACGAAATGCCGCGACCGCCTCTTCGACGCGTGCCGTATCGCCCCTTTCCCGGCCCCAAACGATCAGCGCCAGTCCGAGGCTGTTTTGCGTCCGCCCCCACTCCACGGGCAGACGATCGCGATCGAAGATTTGCAACGCGCCTCGAAACGCGTTCACCGCCTCATCGATGCGCATCTTGCCCTCGCCGCGGCCGGCGAGGCACTCCAGCGCCCGTCCGATATGGGTTTGGGTCAACGCCCAGTGCAACGGCAGCAGGCGCCGAGTCAGAACCTCCAGCGCCGATTCATGCGCGACCAGCGCTTCGCGGTATCGTTCGGTTCCCGATTCGCGCTGGCCCAGCGTCCGCAGGGCCACACCGAGATTGTTCTGGGTCATCGCCCAGGTCACCGGCAGGCGCGCGCGTGTGAGTTCGCCCAGGGCTGCGCGATAGGCGGCCACAGAAAGGCGCAGCGTCTTCGTGCCTTCGTTACGGGCGCCGATAGACCAAAGGGCTGCGGCTCGGTTGTTCTCCACTAGGCCCCAGCGCACCGGATATCGATAGGTGGTGTAAACCTGCTGCGCGGCTTCGCAGGCTCGTACCGCCTCCTCAAGCGGCTCGTCCTGCTGTTCGCGCTGGCCGTAGATGCGGAGAACCCGCGCCAAGGCGTTCTGGGTCATCGCCCACAGTTCCGGCATCGTCGCCTGATCGATAGCTTCGGATTCCGTCCGCAGCACGCTGACGGCCTGTTTCAGCACCTCATTGTCCCGCGCATGCTCGCCGGCAGCCGCCAGCGCCACGCCATAGGCCGTCCGCAGTCGGTGGGCGGCGATGGGGGGAAGCCCCCTGGCCAAGTCCTCGAGCTTTTCGGCCAGATCCTGTGCGGCCGGCAGCAGCAGTTCGGCCAACGCCAGCGCCTGCTCTTCGGTTGCCGGATCGATGCCCGCCAAGGCGACGGCGAACAATGCGTCGGCAAAGCCCTTGTCGAAACCGTCGGGCAGCACGAGGTTGTCGCCCACCGCTCGGAACGACCGCACCGGTCCGCGCGGCGCCTGAGCCGCCGACAGCACCTGGAGGTGAAGCATGCCGTCGTCGTCGTCGAAACGGCCCCAGATCAGGACGTCGCCGTGGGCGGCGCGAACGCCACCACGACCGGCGCGCAGGACGGCACAGAGGTTCTCCGCCGGGTCGCCCGTCTGGCTGATCGCCAACGGCCCGAAATCCGTGCGCACGGCGATGCCGCGTCGGTCGCCAAGCGCCCGCGAAACCTGACGGGTGCGCGACTTGGCCGAGTCGTCGCCATCCAGATCGGCGATGAGAACGGTGAACTGTGTCCGGTGGGCCAACACGTCGCCGCGATTGAACCGCCGGAAGAACGTCCGCGCGGCACGCACGGGACGGGTTTCCTGCATCGGTGTGGTGCTCATGGTTCTCGCACTATAGGACCCTACGCCCCTGCACGGAAGCCGACACGCACGCCCGATTCCGCTATTGCCCACAAACGGCTATGCCGATCGGCACGGCCAGACTCAATGACGTGCGGTCGCGCGGCGCAGCCTGTCCTCCGAACGCACTCGTCAAAAATCGATGCAGCGGCCCTTGCGCTCCCAATCGCCGAAGCGCGTGGGGTCCGGGCCCTCCGGACCTCCGACTTCTTCCGTTGGGGCGGTTCCGGCTTCGCCGGTCGACGATGGCGTGGTCGCTTCGGGTGCAGCGTCAGCAGTCGGTCGGTTTTTCTTGGCGTCCTTGGCATCTGTCATGATGGAACTCCTACCAGACTGCTCGTCCGCCCGCCAGTCGGCACGCGGCGGCACCCTTGCGAGTCCTCCGGCTGGTGACTACTAAACTATAAGCCCCTGCCGCGGTCGCCCCAAGGACCCGGCGGGTCGCGGATCGCCAATCGGAAGAGGACGTTCCACAGCTATGGGTGTTTGGCGTACGGGTCTGCTGCTGGCCGGACTGACCGCGTTGTTCCTTGTTGTCGGGTTCCTCATCGGCGGCGAAGTCGGGATGCTGATCGCCCTGGCGTTCGCCGTTGGCACCAACGTCTTCGCCTATTGGAACTCCGACAAGGTGCTGCTGCGCATGTACGGCGCGCGTCAGGTGGACGCACGGACCGCGCCGGAGTTCCATGGCTTGGTAAGTGATCTGGCCAAACAGGCCGGTTTGCCGATGCCCAAGGTTTACGTGATCGAAAGCGCCCAGCCCAACGCCTTTGCCACCGGGCGCAACCCGGAAAACGCGGCCGTCGCGGCCACCACCGGCCTGCTTCAGATGATGAGCCGCGAGGAGATCGCCGGGGTAATGGCCCACGAGTTGGCCCATGTGCGCAATCGCGACACACTGATCATGACGGTGACCGCCACCATCGCCGGCGCGCTGAGCATGCTGGCCAACTTCGCTTTGTTCTTCGGCGGCAACCGCAACAGTCCGCTGGGATTCGTCGGCACGCTGCTGGTGGTCATTCTGTCGCCGCTGGCGGCGATGCTGGTGCAGATGGCGATTTCGCGCACCCGCGAGTACGCCGCCGACCGAGGCGGCGCGGAGATCTGTGGCCAGCCGTTGTGGGTGGCGTCGGCTCTGGAGAAGCTGGATGCGGCATCGCGGCGCATCGACAATCGCGAGGCCGAGGACAACCCGGCGACGGCGCACATGTTCATCGTCAACCCGCTGCATGCCCGCTCCGTTGACGGCCTGTTCACCACGCATCCGAAGACCGCCGAGCGGGTGCGTCGCCTGCGGGCCATGGCCGCGCAATCCGGCACGGCGGGACCCTGGGGCTGAACAAGCCATTGTCGGCGGAGCGTCGCCCTGCCGCCGACGCACGCGGGGTCGCCCTGGACTTGCTGTCGGTGGTGCTGCGGCGGCATCAGCCGCTGGACCTGGCGCTCGAACGGCACACGGGATTGCCCCGATTGGCCGACCGTGACCGGGCCTTCGCCAGGACCCTGACCGCGACCACCCTCCGCCGGCTGGGTCAGATCGACGCACTGATCGAAGGCTGCCTCAGCCGGCCGCTACCGAACAAGGCAGCACCGGTGATCGACGTGCTGCGGCTCGGCGCTTGTCAGCTCGTTTTTCTGCACACTCCGGCCCATGCTGCCGTCGACACCGCCGTCGAGCTGGTCCGGCGTCGACGCTGGGCCGGCTATGCCGCGTTGGTCAACGGCATCTTACGGCGTCTGGCGCGGGAAGGTGCGGCCATGGCCGAAGGCCAGGATGCGGCGTATCTCAACACTCCGGGCTGGCTTTGGGAGCGATGGACCAGCGCATATGGGGCCGCCGTATGCCGACGTATCGCCGAAGCGCATATGGAGGAGCCGCCTCTCGACCTGACGCCGAAAGCAGACGCCGAGGCCACAGCAGCAACTCTTGGAGGGTCGTTGCTGCCCTCCGGCAGTGTGCGGATCCCACTGGGTGGCCCGGTGAGCGCGCTGCCCGGCTACGATAACGGCGACTGGTGGGTGCAGGATGCCGCCGCGGCCCTGCCCGCGGCACTGCTGGGACCGATGCACGGTCGGCGGGTGGTGGACCTGTGCGCGGCACCGGGCGGCAAGACCGCGCAACTGGCCGCGGCGGGCGCTTCGGTCATTGCCGTCGATCGCTCGGCAGAGCGGTTGGCACGGGTGGAGGCCAACCTACAGCGGTTGGGGTTGTTAGCGGACCTAGTGGTCGCCGACGCCGGCGACTGGCGACCAGAGGAGCCGGCGGACGCTGTCCTGCTGGATGCGCCATGCTCCGCGACCGGCACCATTCGCCGCCATCCCGACGTGCCTTGGCTGAAGCAACCGCAGGACATCGCCGCGATGCAGCGCGAGCAGGCCCGGCTCCTTGACGCGGCGGTGGCGATGGTGAGGCCCGGCGGCATCGTGATCTACTGTGTATGCTCGCTGGAACCGGAGGAAGGACCGGATGTGATCGCGGCACGCCTCGCCGCCGACTCGGCCGTTCGCCGGCGCCCTGTCGACGCCGCCGAGGTGGGCGGTTTGGAGGAACTGCTGACCACGGACGGGGACCTGCGAACTCTGCCGTGCCACCTGGCGGCCGAAGGCGGGATAGACGGCTTTTACGCGGCGCGGCTGGAACGGTGCGGCTCCTTGCGGGGTTAAGGCGAACCTGTTACCTAACGCAGCCGTCAGCGCCTTGACCTCCAGCGCCATCAGAGCATGCTCTGTCGCCGACACTTCCGTTCTCGTACGCCGTATTCGCCATCGATGTCGACGAGGGTCCGTGTAGGATGCTCAGCCCGTCCGTTTCACTGCCGATGACGCGATCCGCCGCCGCGGTGCCCGACGGCGTTGTTCGTGGACTGGCGGCGCTGGTTTTCCGGTCGCCGCCCTACCGGTGGAGCCTCCGCGGACGGACCCCGCACGCGACACAACCCCTGGATTGGGTCCGCTGGCCGACCGACGGCGAAGTTGCCGCGGCTTTGCTGGAGGGCGAATTCCTGTTCGGCGGGCGGCGCTGGCCCCTCGGCCACGTGCCGTGGTCAGGCCTGCCGCCCGGCGCCGCACTAGCTGTCGCCTTGCATGGTTTCGGTTGGTTGGCCAGCCTCGAGGCCGACGGTAGCGAGGCCGCCCGTACACGCGCCGGCGAGTTGATCGGCGGCTGGATCGACACCAACGGCCGGTGGAGCGATCCGGCGTGGCGGCCCGACGTGTTGGGACGGCGGATCTATGCCTGGTTGGCGGCGGCCGATTTCGTGATGACCGGTGCCGACGATGTCTTCCGGCGCCGGATGCTCGACTCGGTGGCGGTGCAGAGCCGGCACCTAGCCCGCATCGCGGCACGACCGGGCGGCGACGCGGGTGTGTTTGCGGCCCTGAAAGGCCAGATCGCCACCGCGTTGGCTCTTGGAATTGGGCGTGTGGAGGCAGTTCTGACGGCACTGGCGCGTGAGATCGACCGCCAGATCCTGGCCGACGGTGGGCATGTCGCCCGCAATCCGGAGGCTCACCTGCACGTGCTTCGCGACCTGTTGGATGTGCGGACCATGTTGCAAGGAGCCCGCGTCGACGTACCGACCGCCGCGACTGGGGCCATCGAGCGCATGGCGCTCATGACCCGCGCAGTCCGCCTAGGCGACGGCGGCTTGTTCCAGGTGCACGGCGGCAGCGAGGGCGACCGGTCGCTGATCGATGCGGTGCTGGCTCAGGCGGCGGTGCGTGGCAAACCCTCAGGATCGGCGCCTTATGTCGGTTTTCAGCGCCTGGCCGCCAGTCGAACGACGATCCTTGTCGACGCCGGTCCACCACCGGCGACCCGTGGAGCGACCGCGCATGCGGCGCCGCTGGCCATCGAGATGAGCGTCGGCCGCCAGCGCTTGGTGGTGAACTGCGGCGCCCACGCCGGGGACGACAGCAACTGGCGGCAAGCGCTGCGGGCGACCGCCGCTCATTCCACGCTCACGGTCGACGACACCAACGCCGTGGCATTGGCCGAGGACGGTCGCCTGGCCGATACCCAGCCGACGGTGAACGTGGAGAGACGCGAGGCCGATGGCGATTCGTGGCTCGACGGCTCGCACGACGGCTATCGGCGGTTGGGCCTGATCCATCGTCGGCGAATGTTCGTGGCGGCGTCCGGTGAGGACGTACGTGGCGAGGATGACCTGGATTGCGAGAGCAAGGGCGCCGCTGGTCGGGGATTCGCCGTTCGGTTCCACCTGCATCCGCAGATCCAGGCGTCGATGGTTCAGGACGGCTCTGCCGTCCTGCTGCGCCTGCCGCGTGGCGACGGGTGGCGGTTTCTCGCCGTCGGCGGGACACTGGCTCTCGAAGACAGCATCTATTTCGGCTCCGGCCATACGCCGCGGCGCACGCGTCAGATCGTCGTGTCGGGCGCCGTCGAGAGCGGTGGCGCCCAGGTCAAGTGGGCATTGCGCCGCGAGGCAACCGGGTCCGGCTGAGCGAGCAACCCGTATCCGCGTGCATTCGAACGACCTTGACGTTCATCGTGTGAACGCCTTAAGGTGCCACCGCCGCGTTCAACAAATGAACAAACAGGCTCGCCCTGGTGCCAAGCAAGACCGACCTGCCGACGCCTGACGGCAATGACACCGTCATTGCCCTTGGCGTCCTGAGCGCCATCGAAGAAGACAGCAATGTTACGCAACGCAGGCTGGCCAACGATCTCGGCATCGCCGTCGGACTGGCCAACACCTATTTCAAGCGCGCGGTGAACAAGGGATTCGTCAAGGTCTCGCAGGCGCCGGCGCGGCGTTATGCCTACTACCTGACGCCGAAAGGCTTTGCCGAGAAGAGCCGCCTCACGGCCGAGTACCTGTCGCAGTCGTTCAAACTGTTCCGCCGCGCGCGCGCCGAGTATGCGAGCCTGCTGGCCACGTGCGAACGCCAAGGCTGGCGGCGGGTGGCGCTGATGGGTGATGGCGACTTGGCGGAGATCGTCGCCATCTGCGCGCTCGACACCGACGTCGAGTTGTGCGGTGTCATTGACGAAGGGGTGGACGCAGATGCGGTGGTTCTCTGCGACCTCGAAGATCCGCAGGGCGCTTATGAGGACGCTTGCCGGAACATGCCGCAGGAACGGGTGCTGGCGCCCGCCTTCCTGCATGTGTCACCGCGGCCGCGAGCCCGGGGCCGGCGCAGCGCGGCGAGGGCACGATGATCCAGTGGTGGGCCGTCCATACCCATGCGCGGACCGAAGGCGCCGCGGCGCGACATCTGGCACGGCAGGGATTTCGTACCCTCTTGCCCCGATACCTTAAGCGCTGGCGTCACGCCCGCCGGCTGGAGTGGAGGCCGGCGCCTTTGTTTCCACGGTATCTGTTTGTCGCCGTTGACCCCGACGTACAGGCGTGGCGGGCCATCCGCTCCACCATCGGAGTCGCCGATCTGGTGTCCTTCGGTGACCGGCCGGCGACCGTACCGCAGGAGATCATCGACGAAATCCTTGCCCGCCAGGACGAGCAGGGCCTGGTGCGCACGATGGACGTGGCCGGCTCCAACGGGGGGTGCCGTACAATTGGTGGACGGGCCGCTCGCCGACCTGAGCGGCTTGTTCGAGTGCCCGAATGATGACGACCGCGTTACCGTCCTGCTGGCGATCATGGGTCGCCCGGTTCGGGTACGCGTGTCGCGCGAGGCGGTGTCCGGCTGCGCCTGAGGCGACAGCCGTCATCGTCGTGACCCGCCCTCATCGGCGGTCACGGGACTGTCACGAGTGAAGCCGCCGCTTCACCCGAATGGCGGTAGCGTGCCGGAATCCCGCCCGTCACAACGATAGCTCCAGATGTTCCAGACCATCGGCCAAGCTTTCGAAATACTGGATCGCGACGCGCGGTGGCGGCTGGCCGGCGTCGCCCTTCTGGTGCTGCTGGCCTCGGCATTAGAGGTGCTGGGCATCGGACTGGTGTTTCCGTTCATCAAGCTGGTCAGCGAACCGTCGTTGGCGGATTCGATGGCACCACTGGCATGGCTGCGCGACGCCGTAGGCGCCGCCGATCACGTGTCCTTCCTGATCGTTTGCGGCATCGGATTGATGGTGCTGTTCGTCTTCAAGAGCACGCTTGGCGCCGTCGTCGCCTACCTGCAACTCGGCATCCTCCAGCGGATCGCCGCCGAGGTGTCGGTACGGCTGGTGGGTCGATTCCTGCACGGACCGTACATCCTGCACGTGCAGCGCAACTCGGCCGAAATGATCGCCACCGTTCGCGACGTCGTGTTCCAGACCTACAACGCCTTCGTCCTCGGCTTCGTGCAATTGGTTACCGAACTGGTGGTGGGTGCCTCCATCGCCATCCTGCTGTTTGTCGTTGAACCCCTGGGATCGGTGCTGGCGGTGGCGATCCTGGCGGTGGGCGCGGGCCTTCTTCACCGCGTGATGGACCGCCGGTTCGTCGCCTGGGGACGGGAAAACGTGGCGCTATTCGGCGACACCATCCGGGCACTGCAACAGGGTTTCGGCGGTGCCAAGGAGATCAAGGTTTTGGGCCGCGAGGACTTCTTTGTAGCGGCTTACCGGCACCGGGCCGACAGCTTGGCCCGCAACAACCACCTGCGGCAGGCGGCCATGCAATTGCCGCGGTTCCTCTACGAATCCATGCTGGTGATCGGCATCCTGACAGTGGCCGTGGTGGTGTTGCGCAGCGACCGGGATACCGGCACGGTCACGGCTGTATTGGCGTTGTTCGCGGCCGCCGGATTCAGGCTGATGCCGTCGGCTAACCGCATGACCACGGCATGGAACCTGATGAGCAATGGCCGAGCGGGGGTCGAAACCCTCCATCGCGACATGGCCGTTTTGCCTAGGCGCCCGGTTGAGCACGGTAACGATGCGGCCCCCTTGGGGCTCGGCGAGGTCATCGTCGGCGAGAACGTCAGCTACCGATATCCGGGCGCCGGAGAGTCGGCTCTCACCGATGGTTCGTTTGTCATCCGCCGGGGTGAGGTAATCGGGCTGGTGGGCGCTTCAGGTGCCGGCAAGACGACGTTCGCCGATGTGATCATGGGACTGCTGCCGCCGACAACGGGCCAGCTTCTGGTTGATGGAATCGCCATAGAGGGCGAAGCAGCCTCGCGCTGGCAGCGGACCATCGGCTATGTTCCGCAGGCACCCTTCCTGCTCGACGACACCATCCGCCGAAACGTTGCCTTCGGAATCGAGGACCCGACATCGAGGACGACGCGGTGTGGCAGGCGTTGCGGCTGGCACAACTTGAGGCTTTCGTCGCCGCCTTGCCAGAGGGGTTGGACACCCCGCTGGGCGAGAACGCGGTGCGCCTTTCGGGCGGCCAGCGGCAACGCCTGGCCATCGCCCGCGCCGTTTACCATGACCCCCAAGTGCTGGTGATGGACGAGGCCACGTCGGCGCTCGACGCCGAGACCGAGGAGGCGGTGACCCGGGCAGTGATCGGCATGGGAGGGAATCGCACAATAGTCGTCATCGCTCACCGCCTGAGCACGCTGCAAGCCTGCGGCCGGCTGCTTTACCTGCGTGACGGGCGGATCATCGATGACGGCACCTTCGACAACCTCTGCGCCGGCAACGATGACTTCCGCCGGCTGGTGCGAAAATCTCCGCCGACCGCCGACGAGGCCGCATCGGCCGTCGACGATCGGATCACCGTGATGGGTATGTCTTGATCGACGGGCGTGCGGTGGTGGCCGTGGTGGCGGCACGTGGCGGGTCGAAGGGATTTCCGGGAAAGAACCTGGCGCCCCTAGGTGGGCTGCCTCTGATCCAATGGACGCTTCGGGCGGCCAGCGACAGCGGCATTGTGGACCGCACCATCGTCTCCTCGGATGACGCGGCGATCATCGCCGAGGCGCGGAGGCTCGGCGCCGAGGTGCCTTTCGTGCGACCGGACGTGCTGGCCATTGACGAAAGCCCGATCGTGGATGCCGTGCTGCATGCCGTGGATGCCGTTGATATGGACGACGGCTATGTGGTGCTTCTGCAGCCCACCTCGCCGTTGCGCACGGGAGCGGACATCGACGGAGCGGTGCGCAGATGCCACGAAGCGGGCGCACCGGCCTGTGTGTCGGTGACGGCGCCCGCAAAGCCGCCGGCATGGCTGATCACCATGGACGATAGTGGTCGCCTGGAACCGCTCCTGGATTGCGGCGCTATTGCCACCAGACGCCAGGAAACACCGCCGGCGTGGATGCCCAACGGCGCCGTCTATGTAGCCGACGTGAATTGGCTCCGCGAGACGCGCCGGTTCTATGCCGAGGAAACCGTGGGCTTCGTCATGCCACGCGAACGGTCGGTGGATATCGACGAGCCCGTGGACCTAGTGGTCGCCGAGGCCCTTATCTCCGGCGCGACCGTCCGCCGACCCAATCAAGCAGAGGAGCAACAACCATGGCCGATGTCCTGAAGGGCAATTTCACCCCCCGAAGCGGCGTGCAGGTCGATACCGGCGACGTTCAGTCGCTGGAGGACCAGTTCGAGCGGGAAGCGCTGAAGCGGTTGGGCGGCAGTATCGCCTTCGTCTCCAAGATAAAGGGTCCTGTGGCCGGAAGAACCCGACTCCGGTACCGCCGACAGCGACGGCAAGGCTGAGTGAACCGCAACGACCCGAAACCGATGACCGGAGAGCCCGGCGCTCTTGGGTGGCGGCTGGTCGCTGGCATGGAACGCATGACCCGCGACCGGATCGGCGACTTGGCGTTGCAGAACGCCCAACGCAACCAGGCGCTGATCGATCGCGGGCGGTCGCTTGCGGCATTGCGCGGCGCGGCCCTGGGCGACGGCGACCATGCCGTCATCGTTGCCGCCGGCCCCAGTGTAAAACGCCGCGATCCGGTGGCGCAGATCCGCGATTCCGGCTATCGCGGCGCTGTCGTCGCCACGGATAGCGCGATCTACACCTGTCTACGCAACGGTGTGGTGCCGGATCTGGTGGTGACCCTCGATCCCCACGCCACGCGCATCGTTCGCTGGTTCGGCGACCCGAAGCTGGATGAAGAAGCGCTCGGCCGCGACGACTACTACCGTCGGCAGGACATGGACGACGCTTTCGCCGACGAGATGCGGACCAACCGAGAGATTCTGTCGCTGTTGGACCGCCACGGTGCCCAAATGCGGATCGCGCTGTCTACCTCGGCCTCGCAGGCGGTGGTGGAGCGGGTCATCGATTCGGGAATGCAGGTCTACTGGTGGAACCCCATGCTCGACGACCCCGAGATGCCGGACAGCGTCACCCGCGCGCTGATCGATCTTAACGGCATGCCGGCGGTGAATGCCGGCGGCAACGTTGGCGCCGCTTGCTGGATGATGGCCCACGCGGTACTCGGTAAGACGCGCGTCGCACTGACCGGGATGGACTTCTCGTATTACGACGGTACGCCGTACCGCAGCACCCAGTACTATTACGAGGCGGTGGATCTGGTAGGCGAGGAGAACCTCGATCAGGTGTTCATCCGCGTGCACAACCCGCACCTGGACGCTTGGTTCTTCACCGACCCGGCCTACATGTGGTACCGGCAGGTGTTCCTGGAGATGGCGGCGGACGCCGACTGCGGCACCTACAATTGTACCGAGGGGGGGCATTCTGTTCGGCGAACCGATCCGGTTCATGCCCTTGGCCTCGTTCCTCGACACCGCCTGACCGGCGCAACGAAAGGCGCAATCCATGGCCAAGGTCCTGTTCGTCAACCCCGTCGTCCGTGAAGAGGACGTGCCGCGTCACGTCCCCTATGGCATCGCGCTGTTGGCCGCCATCGCCATACGCGACGGGCACCTGGTGCAGGTGTACGACGAAACGCCTGGCGCCAGGGTGCGGACGTGCTGCGCCAAGTGTTCGCCGCCGACGACTGGGACGTCATCGCGCTGGGCGGCATCACGACGGCGTACGGTTCCATCAAGCGGGCAGTGGGAATCGCCCGCGAAGTCTGCCCGAAGTCGGTCATCGTACTAGGCGGCGGCGTCCTGACCTCGCTGCCACGGGAAATGCTGACCTGGCTGCCGGAGGTGGACGTGGGCGTGGTCGGCGAGGCGTTCGTCACCTTCCCGGAGATCCTGGCGGTGGTGGACGCCGGCGAGCGCGACTTCACCGGCATCGACGGCACCATCGCCCGCGCCGGTCATGGCGCCGGCGCGGGCGTTGATTCACGACCTGGATTCTCTGCCCTATCCGGCTTGGGAGCTGTTCCCGCTGGAAGAGGTGTACTTCCCCAACAGCCAAGTGCTGTTCTCCGAAGAAGGCATGCTGACTCGCCGGCGGCTCGACGTGAACGCCAGCTACGGCTGCTCGCTGGTGTGCAAGTTCTGCTTCCACCTGGGGATCGCCGGCGACATGCGTTACGAGACCGATGCTGACGGCGAGGTCAACGTGGCCTTCGACCAGCCGGGTGCCTACACCCGCTCGATCCGCTACCACAGCCCGGAATACGTGGTCGGGCTGGTGCGCTACGCCCATGAGCGGTTCGGTATCGATTTCGTCGGGTTCCTCGACGAGAACCTGATGACCATGGACCAGTACTCCGGCCGAACCTGGATGAAAGAGATCTGTCGGCTGTGGCACGAGGGCGGCTTGGCGCCACGCGATAATCCTGATGGTACCTGGACCGGGGTCCGCTGGTCCGGTACCAGCCACGCCACCCTATGCAACCGGGAGATCCTCAGGGAGATGCGCTCGGCGGGGTGCTCTCACCTGGTCTACGGCTACGAGTCGTTCTCGCCGCACGTGATGAAGACCATCGGCAAAGGCGCCACGCCGGAAACCAACCTGCGCAGCTTTTTCTGGACGCTGGACGCCGGCATCCGACCGATCCCCAATCAGATCATCGGCTTCCCGCACGAGGACTTCCAGTCGATCCGCGAGAACATGCTGGCATGGAAGCGGTTGGGCATCATCGTCAAGCCGTTCTTCGCCACGCCCTATCCTGGCTCTGAGTGGTTCACCGTCTACCGCCAGCGGATCGAGGACCAGTACAACGGCGACCTTGAGCGGTTCATCCTCGACCTTGGCGACGCAACCAAGATCACCGCAGTGATCTCCGAGAACTTCAACGCCGTGGAACTGCTGGGCCTGCGGGAGTTGATGATCAACTTTGATTATCGGCAAATCGACGCCTACGAGGAGACATGGCGCCGCAACCATGGCCTGACCGAGGACGAACCCTCGACACTTGTAACCGCCCATCAACCGCGTCGCGCCGCCGCCGCAGAATGACCGTGCCAATCACGGCCTCCAATGCCGCCTTGCCGCGCGTTCAAATCGGCGACCGCGTGGTCGGCCACGATGAGCCCTGCCTGGTGATCGCCGAAGCAGGAGTCAATCACAACGGCCGCGTGGATGAGGCACTACGGTTGGTGGATGCCGCAGCCGAGGCCGGGGCCGATGCGATCAAGTTCCAGACTTTCCGTGCCGAGGCCTTGGCCGCGCCGACCGCCGCCAAGGCGCCATACCAGGCGGCCACAACGGGCGAAGATGAGAGCCAGCTCGCCATGCTGCGGCGGCTGGAGTTACCGGTCGAGGCCTTCTCCGCCCTGCGCGATCACTGCCGGGAGCGGGATATTCTGTTTCTTTCGACACCGTTCGATGAGGTCAGCGCCGATCTGTTAGCAGACCTGAGCGTGCCGGCGTTCAAGATCGGTTCCGGCGAGCTCACCAATCTGCCGTTTCTTCGGTACGTGGCCAGCAAGGGCTTGCCGGTGATCCTCTCCACCGGCATGGCTGTGCTGGCGGAGGTCGCATCGGCGGTGGACGTGCTGCGCCAGGAAGGAGCACCGCCGCTCGTGCTGCTGCATTGCGTCAGCGCCTATCCCGCTGATCCGGTGGACGCCAATCTACGCGCCATGGCCACGATGACGGCGGCGTTCGGCGTGCCGGTCGGTTTCTCCGATCACACCCCCGGCCAGGCGGTGGCTTTGGCAGCCGTGGCCTTAGGCGCTCGGGTCCTGGAAAAGCATCTGACGCTGGATCGCGACCAGCCCGGTCCCGATCATCGTACCTCCCTGGACGCCGAGGATTTCGCCCGGCTGGTTGGCGACATCCGCGAGGTGGAGTCCGCCTTGGGCGACGGCCGCAAGGTACCCGCGGCCAGCGAGCGGGAGATCGCCCGGGTTGTCCGCCGCAGCATCGTCGCCATTCGCGACATCGGCGCCGGTGCGGTTTTGGGACCGGACGACATCTCCATCCAACGACCCGGCACCGGCATGCCGCCGGCGCGATTGAATGCCGTCATCGGTCGGCAAACGCGCCTGCCGATCGCCGCAGGGACGCCCCTCGAGCCGCACATGCTGACGTGAGGCGCATCTGCGTCGTAACCGGAAGTCGCGCCGACTACGGTCATTTGTATTGGCTCCTGCGCGAGATCGCCGACGATCCGGAGCTGACGCTGCAACTGGTAGCCACCGGCAGCCACCTGTCTCCGGTCCACGGCCATACCGTGGACCGAATCGAGGCCGACGGGTTCCCGATTGCCGCGCGGGTAGAGATGCTGGTGGCCGGCGATACGGGGACGGCGGTGGCTAAATCCCTGGGGCTTGGCGTGATGGGTCTGGCCGAAGCGTTCGACAGGCTGGATCCCCACGTCATCGTGCTTTTGGGCGACCGGTTCGAGACCTTGGCGGCGGCCTCGGCGGCGCTGATGCTGCGTCGGCCCATCGCCCACCTGCACGGCGGCGAGGCCACCGGCGGATTGACCGACGAGGCCATCCGCCACGGCATTACCAAGATGGCGCACCTGCACTTCGCCGCGGCAGAAGCCTACGCCCGCCGGATCGCGCAGATGGGGGAGGACCCGGTCCACATCTACGATCACGGCGCCCCTGGATTGGACCACGTGACACGCACGCCGCTGCCGGACCGCGAGGAGATCGAACGCCGTCTTAGTTTCACCTTGGCCGCGCCGACATTCCTGGTCACCTATCATCCGGTGACATTGGATCCCGCCGCCACCGGCCGTGAGATCGAAGCTTTGCTGGGTGCCCTTGATCGTTTCCCCGATGCCCGGATGGTATTCACCGGTGTCAATCCGGACCAAGAGCACTCCGTCGTCGCCCGCCAGCTGACGGATTTCGTCGACCGTCGTCCAGACCGGGCGATCGCCCGCGCATCGCTAGGCCAGGTGTTGTACCTGGGCCTCATGCGGGTCGCCGACGTGGTGGTGGGCAATTCATCGAGCGGCGTGATCGAAGCGCCGGCGATGGGCGTCCCGACAGTGAACGTCGGTGACCGTCAGAGCGGACGCCTACGCGCTGCGTCGGTGATCGACTGTCCCGGCACCACCGAGTCCATTGAGGCGGCAATTAAACGCGCCCTCGATCCTGCATTCCGCGGCAAGGCTGAGGCCGGTGAGTCGCCCTATGGCCGTGGCAACGCCAGCCGGCGCATCAAGGACACCCTGAAGGCCGTGCCATTGGATGGCATTTTGATGAAGACTTTTCAGGACCTTGGCCGTGACGGCTGAACAACGTCCACGCGCCGCATTCATCGGCAGCGTTGCATTTAGTGAGCGGCTGCTGGCGCGGCTTGCAGTGTGCGAGTCGATCACTGTTGCAGGGGTCGCCACCCTTCGAGCGGCACCGTCGCACGCCGATTTCCAATCACTGGCACCGACGGCGGCGCAGGCCGGTCTGGCGTGTCTGGAACTGGACGGCAACGACCAGGAGCGGCTGGCGGACTGGTTGCATGGTTTGGCGGTGGACGTGGCGTTTTGTATCGGTTGGCCGCACCTGCTCCGCGAAGCTGTGCTGGAAACACCGCGTCTCGGCGTGATCGGCTATCACCCGACGCTGCTGCCGGCAAACCGCGGCCGCCATCCGATCATCTGGGCGCTCGCGCTGGGCTTGGACAGCACCGGTTCCACGTTCTTCGTCATGGATCGTGGCGCCGACAGCGGCGACATCGTGTCCCAGCGCGAAGTAACCATCGGTGACGCGACGATGCCGGCAGCCTCTATGCGCGACTCGGCGCGGTGGCGGAGTCGCAGATCGACGAGATTTGCGGCGAACTCGCCGCCGGCCGTCTGCCGCGCACGCCTCAGAACCCGGCGCGGGCCAACGCGTGGCGCCGGCGGACACGACGCGATGGCGTCATCGACTGGCGAATGCCTGCCGCTGGGATCCGCAATCTGGTCCGCGCGCTGACCTCGCCCTATCCCGGTGCCACCTGTGTTGTTGCCGACACCGAGTATCCCGTCTGGAAGGTGGAACTCGTGGCCGGCGCGCCGGCCAATCTGGAACCGGGGCGTGTGCTGGCCGTCGATGGTTTGCGGGTTACCGTGAAGTGCGGCGACGGTGCGGTGGTCCTTGCCGACCATGGCATTCGCACGCCGCTGGAGGCGGGCGCGGCGCTGTGACCTCGGTCCTGATTATTGCTCCGCATCCGGACGATGAGACCCTCGGTTGCGGCGGCACCTTGTTACGCCGTAGCGCCGAAGGGGCAGCACTGCATTGGCTGATCGTCACCACCATGACCACCGAAACCGGTTTCGACCCGGCGCGCATCGACGCGCGGGAGCGTGAAATCGAGACGGTTGCCGCCGCCTATTCGTTCGAGACGGTGCGCCGCCTGCCGTTCCCGACCACGCGGCTGGACACGGTTCCGCTGGGTGACCTCGTGAGCAACGTGGCCGCCGCAATGGATAGTGCCCGCCCGGAGGAGATATTGCTGCCCTTCCCCGGCGACGCCCACACCGATCACCGCGTGACAGCCGCCGCGGTAGGTGCGGCGGCGAAAACGTTCCGGCGGCCCTTTGTTCGCCGAATCCTCGCCTATGAGACGCTGTCGGAAACCGATGCCGCGTTATCGGCGGGCGGCGAAGGCTTCCGGCCCACGGTGTTCATCGATATCGAAACCTACCTGGATGAAAAAGTGCGCATCCTTTCGCTCTATGACGGCGAGATGGAAACATTTCCGTTTCCACGCAGCGAGCAGGCCGTGCGGTCCCTGGCTGCCATACGCGGTGCGGCCTGCGGCTGCGCCGCGGCCGAAGCCTTCGTGCTGCTGCGGGAGGTCGAGAGATGAGCGCACCGGTTGCCTGCGTCGTCCTCGGCGGCGGCCATGCCGCGGTGGTGATCGACGCGATGCTCTCCGCCGGCGCGCCGGAGCCGCGCGCGGTGTTGGATCGGAATTCCGAGCGCTGGGGCGGCGATATCCTGGGTGTGCCAGTGGTGGGCGGCAACGACCGGATCGCCGAGATGGCAGCCTCGGGGATCAGCGGGTTCGTTATTGGCCTCGGCGGTGTCGCCGACGCCGGCCCGCGGGCACGGCTATTCGACCTCGGCCGTGCGGCCGGCCTGGACCCGGTGGCGGTGATCCATCCCCGGGCGGTGGTCGGGCGCAACGTCGCGATAGGACCGGGCGCCGTCGTGTTGGCGGGCGCCGTTATCAACACCGGCACGCGGATCGGCGTCAACGCGATCGTTAACACCGGCGCCGTGGTGGAGCACGACTGTATCGTCGGCGATCATGCCGGTATCGCCCCCAATGCCTGCGTTACCGGCGGCGCGCGCATCGGCGTGCGGGCATTCATCGGCGCCGGAGCCGTGACTCGTGAGAGCGTCGTCGTCGGAGATGATGCGTTGGTGGGCGCCGGGGCAGTGGTGCTGTACGACGTGCCGACGAACGGAGTAGTCGCTGGCGTGCCGGCGCGGCCACTTGGTTGCCCAACGTCGGGAGTACGGCCATGAGCGACGGAAACCCCCGGTTCTGCCGCAGTCTGCAGGACATGTTGGTGGCGCCTACGGCCACCATCCGCGATGCCGTCGCCCGCATCGACGCCAACGCGGCGGGCATCGTGCTGATGGTGGACGCCGACCGGCGCCTCATCGGCACCATCACCGACGGCGACGTGCGACGTGGCATGTTGGCCGGTATCGGCATGCTGGAGCCCGCCCGTGCGCTGGTCGACCGCCAGGCACGGCCAACAGAAACACACCCGCTCACCGCTCCCGCCGACACCTCGGACGAGGCGTTGCTGCACCTGATGAACGAAACCGGGATCCGCCAGATCCCGCTGCTCGACGCCGACGGTCGGGTGGTCGACCTGGCGCTGCTGCGCGATCTCGCCCGTGACTACGAACAGCCACTGCGGGCGATGATCATGGCCGGCGGACGCGGCCAGCGGTTGCGTCCGCTCACCGCCGAGACGCCGAAGCCCATGCTGCCCATAGGCGACAAGCCGTTGATGGAAAGGGTAATCGACGGGCTGCGTGCCGCCGGCATCCACAAGGTCAACGTTACCACCCATTTCCAGCCGGAGAAGATCACCGACTATTTCGGCACCGGTCGCGATTTCGGCGTCGAGCTCAATTACGTGAACGAGGACGAGCCGCTGGGAACGGCCGGTGCTATCGGCCTCCTGGACGACTTCGACGAGACGCTCCTGCTCATCAACGGCGACGTGCTCACCGGCATCGACTTCCAGGCCATGCACGACTTCCACCGCGCCCACGGTGCCGACCTAACCGTGGCCGTGCGCCGTCACGAGATGACCGTACCCTACGGGGTCATCGACAGCGACGGCGTGTACGTGCAAGCGGTGCGCGAAAAACCCACCTACACCGTTTTCGTCAACGCCGGTGTTTACCTGATCGAGCCCAGCGTCCGCCGCCACGTGCCGCGCAACGTCCGCCTGGACATGACCGACCTCATCGAGCGTGTGGTCGCCGCCGACGGCACCGTTGTCAGCTTCCCCATCCGCGAATACTGGCGCGACGTGGGCCGCCACGACGACTATGACGAGGCGCAGCGGGACGCCCAAAACGGAGTCCTGCATTCGTGAGCTGGAGCGGCCGTTCGGTCCTGGTCACCGGCGCCGGCGGTTTCATCGGCAGCCACCTGGCCGAGGCCCTGGTGGAGTGCGGCGCCCGCGTGCGGGCGATGGTGCGCTACAACGCGCTGGGCCGTCGCGTTGGCTGGATGCGTCCGACTGCTTGGGCAGCATGGAGATTATTGCCGGTGATTTTAGCGACCGCGACAGTGTCCGCACCGCCGTCGCCGGCACCGAGGTGATATTCCATCTCGGTGCGTTGATCGCCATCCCCTATTCCTATCGGGCGCCGGTGTCGTACCTGAGAACCAATGCCGAAGGGACCTTGAACGTCCTGCAGGCGGCGCTGGATCACGGGGTGAGCAGGGTGGTTCACACGTCCACCAGCGAGGTCTACGGCACGGCCCGCTTCGCGCCCATCACCGAGGAGCATCCGCTGCAGGGGCAGTCGCCATACGCGGCCAGCAAGATCGCCGCCGATAAGATGGCAGAGGCATTCCATCTTTCCTTCGGGCTGCCGGTGGTCACCGCGCGGCCGTTCAACACCTACGGCCCGCGCCAGTCACTGCGGGCAGTAGTCCCGACGATCATTGCCCAGTGCCTCGACGGCAGCCGAGTCCGGCTGGGTCATCTGCATCCAACTCGGGACCTTAACTACGTGGGCGACACCGTAAACGGCCTAATCGCGGCGGCGGAGTCCAATGCTGCCATCGGCCGTACGGTGAACCTGGGAACGGGGCGAGAAATCGCCATCGGCGACTTGGCGCGGTTGATCGGCGACCTGATGGGTCGCGAGGTGGCGCTGGAAACCGAGGCTGAGCGTAATCGGCCGGAGGCCAGCGAGGTGAATCGGCTTATGGCCGACAATGCACTGGCGGCCGATCTGCTCGGCTGGCGACCGGCAACATCGCTGGAGGATGGGCTTCAGCGGACCATCAACTGGTTCCGCGACCGCGGCGATCGGGTCGGCAGAGGCGATTTTGCCCTCTGATCATACGATCCCGCTGTCAGTGCCGGTGCTGACCGGCAACGAATGGACTTATGTGAAGGACTGCCTGGAGTCCAAGTGGCTGTCGTCCGCCGGACCTTTCGTCGATCGTTTCGAGGCAGAGTTTGCGGCACGGCTCGGTATCGACCACGCGGTGGCTACGGTCAATGGCACCGCCGCCTTGCATGTGGCGTTACAGGTCGTGGGTGTTCGCCCTGGCGACGTGGTGCTCGTCTCCGACCTGACGTTCATCGCCCCGGTCAACGCCATTCGCTACCTGGGCGCTGAGCCGGTGCTGGTAGACGCCGCGCCGGACACCTGGCAGATGGACGTGGATCGCGTCGCCGCCTACCTGGACGGATGCTGCGAGCGGACACAGGGGGGAACCGTCGAACGCGCCACCGGCCGCCGGGTTAAGGCGGTGCTGCCAGTGTATATACTCGGTCACCCAGTGGACATGGAGCCGCTGCTGGCCTTGGCCCGCACCTGGGACCTAGTCGTGGTGGAGGACGCCACCGAGGCGTTGGGCGCCCGCTACCGGGGCCGACCGGCGGGAACGCTGGGGCACATTGCGTGCTTCAGTTTCAACGGAAACAAAGTGATCACCACCGGGGGCGGTGGCATGATCGCCACCCCTGACCCGGCGTTGGCGTCACAGGCCCGCCACCTGACCACCCAGGCCAAGGCCGACCCGGTGGAATACGTTCACGACGCCGTCGGCTACAACTACCGCCTTCCCAACGTACTGGCCGCACTAGGCTGCGCCCAGCTGGAGGACCTGGACAACCGCCTCGTCGCCAAACGGCGGATTGCGGATCATTACGCAAAGGGGCTGGCCGGCATCGATGGCCTCAGCCTCATGACCGAGGCGCCGTGGGCGGAGAGCGCCTGCTGGCTGTCCGCCGTGCGGGTGGACGGGGACCGGTTCGGCATGGACAGTCGTGCCCTATTGGCGCGGCTGGCGTCGGACGGAATCCAGGCACGCCCCCTGTGGGAGCCCATGCACCGCAGCGTGCCTCACCGGTCCTGCCGGGTCCTTGGAGGCGGGACTGCCGACAGGCTGTTCGCCGACGCCCTGAGCCTGCCGTCGTCGCCGGATCTGACGCCCGACGCCCAGGACCAAGTGATCGCCGCTGTCCGCACCGCCGAGAATACCGTCCGCTCGGCCGCGGCCGAAGGCTTGCGTGCATGACCGAGCCGGCGAAAGCTCCATCCGTGGACATCTGGATTGATGTGCTTTGCCTGGCCGCGCTCTGGCGTGCCTGGCCACTCGCTCGCAGCAACGAGAGTGCGCGGGTTCGTTACCTGAATGTCTCGCGCACCATGCGCCCGCTGCTGCCGCTCGTGCAAAAGCTATTCAGCGGTCGCCTGGAGGCGATAACCAACGATGCCTTTGAGCTCCCGACGGCGGAGGGCCGATGCCTCTATGACCGGGTGACGCGAGCTTATTGGACACTATGGGACCACGCTCGCCCCCGGCTGGGGATCGACGCCGCAGCGGAGGCCTTCGCCGCCCGGCATGGTACGGCTCCGCACAAGGTGGTTACCCATCTTGCTGAGCGCCTGTACCCCACGTTCCGGCGACCGGCGGAGATGGCCGAGCTGGCAAGGACTGCTTGCGCCGATCGCTGGTTCCTCGTACTGGCCGGCAGTCCTTTCGCCGCGGCACTGGCGGAGTCGGAGACGGGAGGCACAGTCCTCACCTATCCGACAGGACTCGTTGGGCCACAGCTTGTGCCGCGGGCGCGGCATCACTCGGATACCGTGATCGCCCCGACCTATGGGCACGGCAGCGTGGCGATTGCGGTGCGGGTCGCGTTCCGCATCCTGGGGACCGCGATGGCCGCGTTTTTTGTCCATCCGCTGTTGCGGTTGATTCCCGATCAACGGCAACCAGCGGCAGCGGTCCGCACTACGGCCGTAGCCGTCCGCCAAACCCAGCGACGACGCCACGCTTTGGGTCTTTCGGACCTCGACTGGCTGCGGGATGCGACTGTGGATCCCCACCAAGTGATCTTCGTGCTGAAGGACCGCATCGACAATTCGTGGCGGCGCGACTTGCGTGCGCAGGGCATTACCGTCGCTTGGCTCACGGCCAATCCAGCTGCTCTGGTGCGGCTCTTGTGGCGCGGCGAGGGGCGGTCGGCGCTGTTGTTGTGTCCACGCCCGAAGGGTGTCCGGTGGGGATTGCGTCACGCGATGGAAACGCTTCGAACTCCTTCGCATGGGAAAGACCGGTCTGTTCGATTGGCGTTGGCCGAGTTGGCCTTCGACGCGGCGTGGCATGCTCATCTGTTCGCTGCCCACGGCATTCGTGTTCATGCCTCCATGGAGGACGTGAACCGAGACAAGATGACGGTAGCCGTGGCAGTAGAGCAATTGGGCGGAATTACCATCGGCGCGCACTGGAGCTATCGCTATTTGTTTGAGTGCGTGAACGGTCGCGCCGACGACGTTCTGTTCACCTGGGGCCGGGCAACCCGCGATGCGTTGACCCGTCGCACGGCTATCGAACGGACCTATGAAGTCGGCTGCGCCACCGACGCGGCGTTCCGTGTCACGGCACCCATTACCGAAGAACTGGTGGCCGAGCATGGCGAACTCTTCCGCCTCGGTTACATGGATCAGGCGATCCTGGCCGACGTGCATACCGGTCCGGACGCCCATCGCCGCCTGTGGGCGGTTTTCGAGCGACTGTTGGCAAGGCACGAGAACCTTGTGATCCTCTGGAAACCCAAGCGCCCGGAGGAGGCCATCGCCGAAGTGCGGTCGGTGTATCCGGGCATCGACCGGCTGCTGTCGGCAGAGGGCGTCGTCGTGGTGCGCGACGACGATGGTGGACGCGCTCGGCCGCCCGACGTGGGCAAGGCATGTCACGCTGTGGTCGGTCTTGGCCTCAGCACCGCCGCCATGGAGTGCGGGTTGGCCGGCGTCCCGGCCCTACATTATCATCCCATCGGCTTTCCCGACGATGCATTCGATGCGCTGGCCGCCGGACGGCTGGTGTTTCACGACGACGCGGTGCTGTTCCAAGCGCTGGACGACGCCGTTGCCGGCGGGCGGTCGCTGCCGAATGATCCTTCCATCTACGATGTCGTCGACGCCTACCGCGACGGCCGGGCCTCCGAGCGTATGGGTCGCATCGCGTCGTGGTATGTGAAGGAAATAGACGGCGGCACGCCGCGTTCGAGCCTTCACAAACGGGTTTCGGACCGGGTCGCCGCCAGCAGTCTGCTGACGGCGTCGCCGCCGATCTCCGCCGCATGAGTGCACCGACCACCATCGCCATGATCCCGGCGCGGGCGGGCAGTGAGCGACTGAAGCTGAAGAACCTCAGGCTGCTGGCCGGCAAGCCGGTGATCGGTCACGTCATCGAGGCCGCGCGGGATTCCGGCGTGTTCAGCCGCATTGTGGTGAACGCCGACCATCCGGCGTTCGGCGACGTCGCCAAGCGGTTCGGTGCCGAGTTCTACCTGCGGCCGGCGCCGCTGGGTTCGTCTGAGGCCCGATCCGATGACGTGGTGGCCGATTTCATGGGCCAGCACGCAGGCGACGTGCTGGTGTGGGTTAACCCCATCGCGCCGTTGCAGCCGGCAGCCGAGATCCGCCAGGTGGTCGGCCACTTCAACGATGGCGAATTCGATTCACTGATCACGGTGAAGGACGAACAGGTCCACTGCGTGTTCGAGGGCCGCCCGGTGAACTTCGACCCCCACGAACTGTTCGCCAAGACCCAAGACCTGACCCCGGTTCAGCCCTTCGTCTACTCGCTGATGATGTGGCGCTACGCTTCCTTCCTCAAGCACTATGCGGCGCACGGTTACGCGCTGTTGTCGGGGCGGCTGGGGTATTACCCGGTGGGCCGCGACTCGACGGCGATCATCAAGCGCGAGGAAGACCTGCGCGTCGCCGAGGCGCTGATCGCCGCCCGCAGCGGGGCCGGCGCGGCGGAGTACGACCACGCCGCCGACGAAATCGTGGCCGCGGAGGCGCCGTGCGCGTGACCACGGCGCTGCTGTCGCCGCGCTTCACCGATGACGGCCGGCCGTACGTGCAGCTCGGGGCCGACGCCCGCGAGGCGGTCGCCGATGTGGGTGACGCCCTGCGCCGCCGCCCGTCGGCGACGCTGGCGGTCCGCGAGCGTTGCCCGCTGTGCGGCAGCGAGGCGGCGACGATGATCGCCGCCTAGGATCGCTATGGCCTGCCCCGCCGGACCCTGGTTTGCGACGCCTGCGGCCTGACCTTCGCCGGCACGGCGATGACCGACGCCTTCGCCCGCCGCTACTACGCCACCGTGGCCGGTGCCTTGAAGATGGACGGCCTCACGGCCGAGGCCTTGTTCGAGCGCCGCACCGCCCCGGGTGCCTATGCGTGGACTCGTCGCGCCGTTGTCGGCCGCTGGCTCGGGGACGCGTTCGACCGCTTGAACACGGTGGTCGAGATTGGCTGCGCCGACGGCTGCAACCTGCTGCCCTATCTAAAGGACGGACGCAAAGCTATCGGCTGTGACTACGACGAGCGGCGGCTGGCCGTCGGCAGCGCCGCCGGTCTGGATCTGCGAGCGGGCGGAGTCGAGGTGCTGCGCGAGGCTGGGGTTCGAGGCGATCTGGTGGTCCTGTCCCATAGTCTAGAACACATGGTGGACGTGGATGCGGCGCTTCGCGCGGCGCGGGAGGTAACCGCCACCGGCGGATATCTGTTACGTGGAGGTCCCCGGCTTGGCCGGACTGATCCGACGGCGGGACGAATGGCAGGCGGAGGACGGCTATCAACCGTCTCATGATCTACTCGGCTATCTGCAGTTCGAACACACGATTGATTTCGAGCTTCGCACCCTCGACGCCTTCGCCCGGCGGGCCGGCCTGATGCGCGTGGAGGGCGACGAGATCGTGCGGGCGTTGTACGCGGCGGCGGAAGGCGCGGAGGGCGACGCCGAGGGGCCGGCCGACGAACTACGCGGCGCAGCGGTGGTCGCGCGGCTGGCGGCAGTGGAACGCGATTGGGCCGAGGACAACCCGGCCTGGAAGCAGGCCCTCCGACCCCTCGTGCAGCGGTTGCGGCAGGTGCGAGGGAAAGCCTCGGCTTGACGGTCGGCAGCAACGGCTTGGCGCAGAGTGTCCTGGTGGTGGGCGGCGGGATGTACGTGGCAGGCCGCGGCGTCGACGGCTATCGCGGCACCATCGGCCCGGCACTGCTGGAAGCACGTCGCCGCGGCGTCGTTGGCCGTCTTGCCGTCGCCACCACCCGTATCGACACCGCCCGCGACGCGGCGGATCGGCTGGCGACGCTGGGCCGCGATATGGGGGTCGATGGAACGATTGAGATCTTTCCCGAGGATTCCACCGACGACAATCCAACGGGCACCGCATTGGCGGCGTTCCGTCCCGATGCAGCGGTGGTGGCGGTTCCCGACGACAACCACGCGGCAGTTTGCGTACCGCTCATCCACGGCGGCGTCCATTGCTTGGTGGTCAAGCCACTGGCTGGGACCGTGGCGGACGCCCGGACCATGGCGGATGCTGCCGACCGCACCGGCGTGGTGGCGCAGGTGGAGTTCCATAAGCGGCTGGACGAATCCAACCTGTTGCTTCGCAGCGCGGTCAGCGAAGGCAGGCTTGGGGACCCCCTGTACGCCGTGGTGGAGTACAGCCAGCGCAAGACCATTCCCCGCGATGTGTTCCGCGGCTGGGCGACGCGCACCGACATCTTCCAGTATCTGGGCGTGCACTACGTGGACCTGGTGCATTGGGCCACCGGGTTCCGGCCGGCGCGCGTCACCGCCTGGGGGCAAAAGGTGTACCTCGCCGAGCTCGGCATCGACACCTGGGACGCCATGCAGGTGGTGGTAGAATGGATCCAGCCCGACGGCCGGCCGTTCGTCTCCACCCACATCAGCAACTGGGTGGACCCCGATCGGACATCGGCCATGTCCGACCAGAGGATCACCATCGTCGGCACCGCCGGTCGCTATCAGGCCGACCAGAAGCACCGCGGCGTGCAACTGGTCACCGACGACGCCGGAGCACAGGATCTCAACCCGTACTTCACCGGCGTCTGGCAACGCGACGACAACGGCATCACCTTCGACGGCTATGGCATCCGGTCGATCGGCCGATTTCTTGACGACGTTATCGACGTGCGGGCCGGGCGCGTCACCGCCGCCGAACTGCAAGGCGTTCGCCCCACATTCCATGACGGGCTGATCTCAACCGCCGTCATAGAGGCAGCGCGGTATAGCATTGCCGCCAGCGGCACCCCGACCTCCGTGCCGGCGGCGTGACCCGCGTTTCTTTCGACACGCTGTGTACGTTTACCCGCGGAGTCTTGGATGCGGCCGGTCTGGATGCATTCTCCGCCGAGGCAGTGACCACAGGCCTGTGCGAAGCGTCGCTGCGCGGTGTCGATTCCCATGGCGTACGGCTGCTGCCGCACTACGTGCGCTCGGCCGAAATGGGACGCAAGAACCCACGCCCGGCGTTCACCTTCGACCGGCCGTTTCCCGCCTTCGGCACCCTGGATGCCGACAACGGCTTCGGCCACGCCGCGGGGATGAAGGCGGTCGACCACGCCGTGGAGATGGCCGCGGAAGCCGGACTGGGAGCGGTCGCCGTGTTTAATTCCAGCCATTCCGCGGCGATGGCCAGCTTCGCCTTGCGCGCCGCACGGCAGGGATTCATCGGCGTGGCCTTGACCCACGCGGATGCGTTGCTCAAGTCGCACGACGGGACGCGGGCGTATTTCGGCACCAACCCGGTGTGCGTTGCCGCGCCGCGGCAGGAAGACGAGCCGTTCTGCCTGGATATGGCGACCAGTGGCATTACCTGGAATCGGCTTCTGGTGCTGCGCGCCCTGGGCGAACCATTGCCCGACGGAACGGGCGCCGACGCAACGGGCGCCGCGACCCGGGATGCCGACGCAGCCACGGCACTCATGCCGCTGGGCGGCACGGTGGCCGGCTACAAGGGCGTCGGCCTGGCGTCTGTGGTGGAGCTGCTGTGCGGCGTGCTGACCGGAATGGCGTTCGGCCGGGAGATCCCGGCCATGTACAGCGCACCCATGGACCGGCCGCGGCGCCTGGGACAGTTCTACCTGGCGATGCGCATCGACGCCTGCCTGTCCGCCGACGCGTTTCGCGAGCGCCTCCAGCGCATGTGTGACGAGTTGCGCGACGAACCGGGGCGCGACGGCGCCAACGTGCTCGCGGCCGGCGATAAGGAGATCGCCGAGGCGCGGCGCCGGCGCCGCGTCGGTGTGCCACTGGACAATCCCACGACCGAGGCACTGCGGCGGGTCGGCGACACCTTCGGGTTGGTCCTGGAAACCGTATGAACATCTGGTTCCACACGCCGCCTGCCGGGCTGTCTGACCTTTCGCCGTTGGTCCCCGGCCGCTATGCGCCCGACCCGGCGGACGCGTCCGCAGACTCGGTGGTGCAGATCACCGAGGCACCCGTACCGAATCAGGTGGCGGTGGCTTGGCTGGTGCCCGCCGGCCTCGGCGGCTGCACCGAATTGTTGCGATCGCTGGCCGCCGACGACCTGGCGGTGGCGGTGACCGCGGCGCGCGGCCTTTCGCCGAGCCTCGGCGAGATGCTAGTGGGCAAGGTTCTGCGGTACGGCATCGAACCGGGTGAGCCGCTACATTTCGGTCATCTCGACGACGGGGCGATGGGATGAGCGACGGCGTGTCGGTGGTGGTCCGGGCCAAGAACGAGGCAGCCTGGCTGGCCTCATGCCTCGGTGCGGTGCGACTTCAGGATCATCCGGACGTGGAGATCATCGTCGTCGACAACGAGTCCACCGACCATACGGCCGCCATCGCTGACCGCTACCAGTGCCGGGTCCTGACGATCAGCGACGCCGAGTTCAATTTCTCCCGCGCGCTGAACGTGGGCATTGCCGCGGCCACCCGTCCGCTGGTGGCGATGCTGTCCGGCCACTGCGTCCCGGCGGACGAGCAATGGCTGGCGCGCCTGGCCATGCATTTCCGCCGCCCTGACGTGGTAGCGGCCTATGGCCGCCAGGAACCGCTGCCTGACACCACACCGGTGGACAAGCGCGACCTGTGGATCACCTTCGGCCTCGACCGCAAGGAACAGCGTCGCGATTACTTTTTCCACAACGCCAACTCGATGATCCGCCGCGCGGTGTGGGAGCGCACGCCGTTCAACGAGGCGATCCATGGCGTCGAGGATCAGGACTGGGCGAAAAAGGTGCTGCGCGACGGCAACCGCATCGTCTACGAGCCGACGGCGCGGGTGTTCCATCACCACGGCATCCATCACGAACGCAGCGAGGAGCGCGCGGCGCGCGTGGTGCGCGTGATCGAGTTGATCCAGCAGGACCGTACATGAGGAGGGCGTGGTGAAGGTCGTCGGCGTCGTCCCGATTCGTTACCAGGACTGCTGCCGAGCCGACGGCAGTCCTGCCGCGACCTTGGACGGTCGGCCGGTATGGGCGCACACCCTGGATCAGGCGGTGGCGGCCCGGTCCCTGGACCGCGTGATCGTCGCCCACGACGACGATCGATTCCTTGCTCACCTGGCCCCGTGGGCGGACCGGGTGCAGACCCTGTACCGACCGGAGACTCTGAGCCGACCCGGCGTGACCACGCTCGACGTTCTGGCCTTCGTCGCCGAGCACTTGGCGGACGCTGAGCCCGACTACCTGATGCTGCTGGAGATCACCCATCCGCTGCGGCCCCCCGGTGTCATCGATCAGGTGGTCGCGACACTGGAAGGGCAGCCGGCGGATGCTCTGGTGACCTGTCGGCCGGTGCACTACACCTTCTGGCGGCAAAACGAACACGGCGTGGTCCAGCGGATCGCCGGTGCCGGCGACCGCGCTCAGGTCCGCATGTACCAGGAACTGATCGGTATCGGCTCGCTGTTCCGGCCGGCGGTGCTGCGGGCCGGCGACCCCTTCGGCGGCCGGGTGGACATGGTGCCCATCGACCGGTTCTGGGCCACCGTGGACGTGCGTGATGCCGATGGCCTGTGGCTGGCCGAACGTTGCCTGGAACGCGAAATTGACCGGCATTGACCACGCCCAGCCGCTGGCGGTCCTCTACGATGCCGCCGATGCCCGGCGCTTCCGTCGCGATCGGCCAAGGACGCGCGCCGTACTGGCGTTGACGCCCGACGCCTTCGTCGGCGCCACCGATTTGGGGCGGCCGCTCATTCGCGGCGACTCGAACCTGGGGGATGGCGGCCACCGACGGATCGTCGCCCGACTGCGCCACGCCGGCCGAAATCTCGATGCGGCGCTGGCGGCAGAGCCTGGGCTTGGGCTCGCGGCCCGCGAGACGGCGCGCCACATCCTGCATCTGGTGGCTGCTACCGCCTGGCGGGCCTGGCTGGAGATCGGCACCGACGGCCCGTGGCTGGTCGCCGGACAGGGCGGTTGGGAAACGACGGCCGACCGCACTGCCGCGCATCGCCTGCTACTGCGGCGATTGGCGGGCGCGGCGGAGGCGGTGGTTGGTCGCACCGAAGCGCCGCCCCTTGCCGCGCTGGCGCGCCTGCTCAACCGATTGGCGGCGCGACGGCTGGCCGGCCGCCGGGCGATGCTGATCACCAACGAGGGCTACGGCTTAGGCGCGTTCGCCGCCAAGGCGGCCGAAGGCGGCATCCCCTGCGTCCACATTCGCGGTGCCGCCGGCCGCTGGAGCGATCACGCCCATGCCCTGCGGGCGCTGTATCGCGGCAATCAAGCCGCCGGCGTCCCCACCCTGGTGGCGATCCCGCAAGCGAAGGCCGATGTCCTGGCCGCCGCGCATCGGGCGTTGGCCACCATCGACGACCCGGTGGCGGAGCGGGGCGTCGCCGCGTTCGAAATGCTGCTGGCCTCAGAGGTGGTCATGGCCGAAGCGCTGGCGGCCGAAATGGCCGCTCTGGTGCGGACCGTGGCGCCAAGAGTGTTTGTCTCCTACGGTTCGCGCTGGCGTGACCAGTCGGCGCTGGGCGAAGCCGTCGGGACGGCGGGCGTGCATCGGCTGCTCATCTCCCATGGCAGTCACACGCCGCAGGCCGATCCCTTTGCGCGCGCCGAGCACGCCGTTCTGGCCGACGGGATGCTGGTGAGCCCGTTGGCCGACACCACGGTGGTGCAGTCGCCGCACGCCGAACCGGTGGCGCGCGCGTTGGCGCCGGCCCTGCCGCGCATTCGCAGCCGGCCGCTGATGTGGGGCCATCGCCCGCTGCCGGCGGCGCCGGCACGGTCGGGAACGCGACGCATTCTGCACGCCGGCACCTACAAGCTGATGACTCGCTGCCGACCGTACATCTACGAGACGTCATGGGAGTTCATCGACGGGCTCGCCGCCCTGGCCTGCGCCGCAACGGCCATCGATAACGCAGAACTGGTCATTCGCATCCGTTCGGCCCCCGAATGCGGGATCGAGACGTTGAAGACCCTGCTGCCGTCCGCCGACAACGTCCGCATTCGCACCGGCGGATCGTTTCTGGACGATCTGGCTGCTGCCGACGTGCTGGTCAGCTTCTCCTCCACCACCATCGAGGAGGCGCTGCACGCCCGCCGGCCTGTGCTGCTGTGGGGCGGCTCCCTGCGATACCGTCACCTGCCTGCCCGCAGCAAGCGACCGACGCCGCAGGACCGCGCCGCCGTCTACGCGCCGGAGCGTCCCGAAGACCTGCCGGGATTGCTGGATGCGGTGTTGCAGGCGCACGCGGGTAAACCGCTGACCGATACCGAGTTGGCCGCCCATTGCTGGCCCGGCCAGGCCATGGAGCCGGGTGAATTGCTGGCAGCGGCATCGGGTTCCCCGCCACCACCGGCCGAACCGCGGGCCGCGGCGCAATGACCAATGCGACCGGGCTGCAAGACGCCTATCACGCGTCGCTTATGGAGTTCAACGAATCGGCCCTCGCCCGCGAGCGGCATTTCCACGAGCGGCCGAAGCCACTGCAGATGCGGGAGATCGACACCGTGGCCCGTCTGCTGGGCGACCGCGGGACGTTGGTCGACATCGGCACCGGCACCGGCATTGTCGCCCGCACTGTCCATCGCTGCGGCCATCGGGTGATCAGTATCGACGCGGCCCGCACGGAGCGCCAGAAGGGTGCGCTCAATCGGCTGATGGCCCTGGGTGTCGAGGGGTGCTTCGCCGCCGTCGGCGAGGAGCCCACGGGACTGGACGACAGCGTCGCCGACGTGGTCTTCGCCGGCGACGTGGTCGAGCACCTGCCGCATTCGCCGCAACCGTTCATGGCCGAGGTGTTCCGACTGCTGCGTCCCGGCGGCTGGTGCGTCCTGACCACGCCCAACGCCGTGCGCCTGCCGGTGCGGCTGCGGGTGCTGATGGGCTACGGCAACTGGGTGCCGCTGGACCTGCTGTGGTCCATGGGCCGTAATGACGGCCACCATAAGGAGTACGTCCGCGACGAGCTGGCCGAGCTGCTACACCGCTCGGGCTTTGCCGACGTGACCGTACAGATGATCGAGGACACCCTGCGGCGACCGCAGATCATCCGCTCGCTGGCCGACGTGCGGACGCGCAACCGGTTCGCCGACGAGGCGGTACGCGACGGCCATTTTAATGCCGCCAGCCCCATGGAATGGGCGCGGGTTGCCATGGCCGGCGTCACAGCGCTGCTGCCGGGCCTGCGGTCGTCGATGATGGGCATCGGCCGCAAGCCGGAAACCACACGAGGCAAGACGCCATGACCACCGCCGAACCGCTCGCCAAACCCGTTGTCCTCGACTGCACGCTGCGGGACGGCGGCCACTACAACGCCTGGGACTTCGATCGCCCGGTGGTGGAGCGCTATCTGGCAGCCGCCTCCGAGGCCGGCGTGCCCGTCATCGAGATCGGCTTCCGCTCCATGCCGCAGGAGCAGTTTCTCGGCGCCTACGCCTACTCCTCCGATGCGGTGCTGGAAGACCTGCCGCTGCCGGCGGGAGCGGAGATCGTGGTGATGGTCAACGCCAGCGAACTGCTGGCTCATGACGGTGGACCGGTGGCGGCGGTGGACATGCTGTTCCGCTCGGCCGAGGTATCGCCGGTGAGCCGGGTGCGGCTGGCCGCCCATTTCGACGAGTTAGCGGCGTGCGGCGACATCGCCCGGCGGCTTAAGGACCTGGGTTACGGGGTGGCGGTGAACCTGATGCAGGCCACAGGGCGAAGCGACGACGCCCTTGCCGAGGCCGCCGCCCAGGTGGCCGATTGGGACGCCGCCGACGTGCTGTACTTCGCCGATTCCCTGGGCACCATGACACCCGACGATACCCGGCGGATGGTGGCCGCCTTGCGCCGCGGCTGGCCGGGGGATTTGGGCATCCACACCCACGACAACCGCGGCCAGGCGCTGGCCAACAGCCTCGCCGCCATCGACGAGGGTGTCGCCTGGGTGGACTCTACCGTCCTCGGCATGGGCCGTGGCGCCGGCAACACACCCACAGAGTACCTGCTGCTGGAACTGGCGCGGCGGGGGGACAACCGGTTCCGACCCGACGCGCTGTTCAGTGTGGTCGCCGGGGATTTCGCCGGACTGCGTGAGCAGTACCGTTGGGGCTGCAATCTCTTCTACTACCTGTCGGCCATGGAGGGAGTGCACCCCACTTACGTGCAGCAGATGTTGGCTCACGAACGCTATGGATCGGAGGACATCGTCGCCGCCATCCGCGCGCTGGGCGAAGGCCATGGGGGACGCTATAGCGGTGCCAGCCTGCACGGCGCCGTGGCGCGCGCCTACACCTCGGCCGACGGCGCCTGGTCCGCCGACGGCTGGGCGCGCAGGCGGACGGTGCTGCTGCTGGCAGCGGCGCCGGGCGCTGAACGCCACCGCGACGTCATCGCGGGCTACGTGCAGCGGGCCGGCCCGATCGTGGTGTGCCTGAACCACGCACCGTTCTTCCCGCCCGAGTTGGTGGATGCCTATGCCTGTTGCCACCCCACCCGGCTGCTGACGCTGGCCGAAACCTACCGGCAACTCGGTCGGCCGGTGATCGCGCCGATGGCGGCGACGGTGGATGGAATGCGTGATCTGCTGTCTGAGGATTCGGTTCTCGACTACGGAATGGCAGTGGAGCACGGAACCTTCCACATCGGTCCCCATGGCTGCACGGTGCCCGAGCCGCTCGTGGTGCCCTACGCGCTGAGCGTTGCCGCCGCCGCGGGTGCCGAGCGTATCCTGCTGGCCGGTTTCGACGGCTACCAGGCCGACGACCCGCGCCATCGGGAGATGAACGACCTGCTGACCATGTTCGGGACAGCCTCGGGTGGGGTGCCGCTGATGGCGGTGACACCCACCACCTACGCCGTGCCGCAGGGCTCCATCTACATGCCGGATCTGTGACCGTGCGTCCGGCGGTGGTGATCCCGGCTCGGTACAAGTCGTCGCGGTTCGAGGGCAAGCCGCTGGCGATGATCGACGGCACCCCGATGATCGTGCGGGTGTGGCAACGGTGTGCCGCAGCGGTGCCGGCGGACGACGTCTACGTGGCCACCGACGACGACCGCATCGCCGATGTCTGCCGCCGGGCGGGCATTCGCGTGCTGATGACGCCGGACGACTGCTTGACCGGCACCGATCGCGTGTACCACGCCGCCCGGCAGGTGGCCGCCGATACCTACATCAACGTTCAGGGGGATGAGCCGCTAATCAACCCGTCCGACATCCTGACCGTGCTCGCAGCGGCACGGGAGGGCGGCGATACGGTGGTCAACGCCATGTGCCCCATCGCCGAGGAGCGCGATTTCCGCAGCACCACGGTACCGAAGGTGGTGGCTCGCCCCGACGGTCGCCTGATGTACATGAGCCGGGCACCAATCCCCACCGACAAGGCGCAAGGGTTCGTCACGGCGATGAAGCAGGTGTGCATCTACGCGTTCACCGCCGAGGCCCTGGGCGCCTTCGCCTCGGCCGGCCGCAAGACACCGCTGGAAGCGATCGAGGACATCGAGATCCTGCGGTTCCTGGAACTGGGCTATGAGGTTCGGATGGTGGAGGTCTCGGGTGCCTCCATCGCCGTAGACGTGCCCGAGGATGTGGCGCGGGTGGAGGAGGTCCTACGTGCCGCCAGTTGAGGAATACCGCAGCGCGGTCTTCGACTGCGACGGCGTGATCCTCGATTCAAACCCCATCAAAATCGCCGCGTTTCGTGACGCCCTTGATGGCGAGCCGGCGGACCTGGTGGAGGCATTCATCGACCATCACCGGCAGACTGGCGGGGTCTCGCGCTACCAGAAGTTCCGGCGGTTCTATGCTGAGGTGAAAGGCGAGGCGGATCCCCGCGGCTCCATTGACCGAGCACTGGAAAAGTTCGCGCGGTTCTGCCGAACGGCGTTGGCCACCTGTCCCGAGGTCCCCGGCGCCGCCCGTCTGCTGGCCGCGTTGCACGGCGCGGGCGTAGCCGTTTCGGTCAATTCGGGCGGCGACCAGGACGAGGTGCGCGAGGCGCTGGCTACCCGCTGCCTGGATCGCTATTGCGCGGAAATCCTCGGTAGCCCGGCGACCAAGCTGGAGAACATGCAGACGCTCCAGGATCGGGGACTGCTGAAACCGCCGGCGGTGTATTTCGGCGACGCACGAACCGATCTCGACGCGGCACGGGGCCTTCGGTCTGGATTTCGTCTTCGTCACCTGCTGTTCGGACTGGGCCGAGGGGGCCACCGAATGCCGCAGCCAGGGTTTGACGGTGGTCGAATCGCTCGCGGCAATGGTGCCGGAAGAAATCCCGTGACCTCTGTTGCGATGGATACCGCGCTGGTGCTACTGGACGATGGCGCGGCCTGCGGCACGGAGAACGCCACGGTGGTCCATTGGTCGCGACCCGACGTGCCGGACGGCCAACTGTCGCTGCCGCGACTTGCGAACCGCGAGGCGGACGAGACCAAGCGAGAATTCCTGGCCTGGGTTCATGACCTGGGTGCCTTGGACATCGACGGGCGCACCGTCGCCGAGCGGTTGATGGTGCGCGATCGGCTGTCGGGGTGGTGGCTCGGCCTGGTCGCCGAGGCGTCGCCGATGAAGTGCCCGACCATCTTCGAGGTGTTCAAGCTGCGTGCGCTGGAACGGCTGACCGGACGGCTGGGCACGACGGCGTTGGTCTACGCCGGGCGCGACCGGGTTTTGGCCGGCGTGCTGAGCCGATGGTGCCAGGAGACTGGGCTGTCGTTCCGCTGGGTCCGGGACGGCGACGCGGTTCACCGGCCGCGCCGCGCCCTGGGTCGGCGTGCACGCGGCATCCCTCACGCCTTGCAGGCACTGGCGTTTCTCGCCGGCCGCTGGTGGCAGCGGTTCCGGCGGGTACGGCCGCCGACTGGCCAGATCCGGCCCAGTTCGGATGGTGACGCCCTGATGGTGACGTTCTTTCCCAACGTGGACGCGGCGGCATGGCGCGAGGGACGGTTCCGCTCGGCCTATTGGCAGGGCCTGCACGACGTCCTTGATAAGCGGCCCGAGAACGTCCGTTGGCTGTGGCTCTACAACCCGTCGAACCAGATGTCGCTGGACGAAGCGGCAGCATTCCGCGACCAGTTGAACGCGAACTCGCCGGGCGGGCCGCGATTCCATCTGCTTGAGGAAGCCCTCGACGGGTTGTCGGTCGTGGCGGTGCTCGGTGCCTGGCTGCGGATGGCTGTCGCCTCGCTGGGGCTTCGGGCGGCACCGCACCATTTCCGCCTGCCGGGATCGGCCATCGACATCTATCCGCTGGTTCGAGCCGACTGGGTGGCCAGTCTACGTGGCATTGCGGCCATGGATGCCGCGATCTTCCTGGTGGGATTCGAGCGGCTGCTGGCCCGTTGTCCGCGTCCAGACTGGGTGGCGTACACCTTCGAGAACCAGCCCTGGGAAACGGCGCTGGTGGCCGCGTGTCGGGCGCGGGGCGTTGAGCGCGTCATTGCCCACCAGCACGAGGCGGTGAAGCCCTACAACTTGCGTTTGTTCGCCGACCCGAGGACATATTCGGCGAGCGGACCGGCGGCCGTTCCGCTGCCGGACGTGCTAGCCGTAGGCGGACGCATGGCGGAACAGGCGTTTCGTGCCGGTGGTTGGCCGGAGTCGCGGCTGGCACTGGTTGAGGCGCTGCGATTCCAGGGTCTGGGTGGGGAAGGCGGCAGCGCCGGCGGTGGTGGCCGGCGCCTGCTGGTGGTGACGGGCTATCTGGCAGCGGAAACCCGTTACCAACTTGGCCTGCTGGCCGGGGCCGTTCGTGCCGGCGCGTTGGACGGCGCTCACATCCGCATCAAGCCGCACCCGTTCCTACCGGTGGCGCCGATGCTGGAGGCGCTTGGCCTGAACCAGGGCGAACCGCCGATTGAGGTGGTGGACACGCCGCTCGGCGAGTTGTGGCCGGAAACCGACGTTGCCGTCTTTGCCAATTCCACCGCGGCGGTTCTTGAAGCAGTCTATGCTCGTGTGCCGTCCATCGTCTGCGCACCGGCCGACGACCTCGACTACTGCCCCCTCCCTGAAGACGATGAGGTGGTGGCACATGTCGAAGACGCGGACGGCCTGGCGGCCGCGCTGACCGTCGCGTTCTCGGCGCGGGAACGCCCGAAACCGCCGGAGGACTTCTTCGTGATCGACCCCGCGCTCCCGCGATGGCGCGCGCTGCTGGCCGGAAGGATGCACGAAACGGCCGCCGAGACCGTCCAGGCTGCCCAATGAAGGTGGTGATCCTGTGCGGCGGCAAGGGGACGCGGATCCGCGACGTGGCCGATCACATCCCCAAGCCGATGATTCCCGTCGGGCATCGGCCGATCCTGTGGCACATCATGAAGTACTACGCCCACTGGGGGTACAAGGACTTCGTGCTTTGCCTGGGTCATCTGGGCGATCAGATCCGGGACTTCTTCCTCAATTACCGCAGCAGGGTCAGCGACTTCACCATCGACTTTGCCGACAACGGCGCCGTGCGGCTGCACAACGCCCAGGACGAACTGGACTGGCGAGTGACTCTGGCGGAGACCGGTGGCGACACCCTCACCGGCTCGCGGGTCAAGCGGATCGAACGCTACATCGGCAACGATGCGCACTTCATGCTCACCTACGGTGATGGCGTTGGCAATATCGACCTTGCGGCGCTGGCCCGATTCCACGCTGAGCGCGATGCCGTGATGACCGTCAGCGGCGTCCGGCCGCCCGGCCGCTTCGGCGAGATCGTCGATGCCGACGGTCGCGTCACCGAGTTCAACGAGAAGCCCCAGGCCACGGGCGGCCGCATTTCCGGTGGCTTTTTTGTCTGCCGCCGGAAGCTGTTCGATCACCTGGATCCCGGACGCGACGATCAGGTTCTCGAAAGCGGTCCCATGCGTGCCTTGGCCCGCGACGGGCTGCTGTCCATGTACCGGCACGACGGCTTCTGGCAGTGCATGGACACCCACCGCGACTACCTGCTGTTGAACGATCTCGCCGCCGGAGAGAAAGCGCCGTGGATGCTATGGTGAGGGCCGAGCGGTTCGCTGCGTTGCGGGGGCGTCGGGTGCTTGTTACCGGTTCCACCGGCTTCAAGGGCGGCTGGCTGTGCGCATGGCTGCTGGAGTTAGGTGCCAAAGTCAGCGGTTTCGCGTTGTCGCCCGAGCCCGAGGCGCCGCTGTTCGGCCAACTTCGCCTCGGCGAGCGCATCGATCAGCATTTCGGCGATATCCGCGATGCCGCCACGGTCTCTGGCGTATTCGACGCCGTGCGTCCCGAGGTTTGCATCCACCTCGCCGTGCAGGCCTTGGTGCGGCGGAGCTACGCGGAACCGAAGCGCACCTTCGACACCAACATCGGCGGCGGCGTCAACCTGCTGGAAGCGGTGCGGACGGCGCCGGATCTGCGGGCGCTGGTGTTCGCCACCTCCGACAAGTGCTACCGCAACAAGGAATGGGTTTGGGGCTACCGCGAGAATGACGAGCTGGGCGGTCCCGATCCCTACAGCGGCTCAAAGGCGGCGGCGGAATTGGTGTTCGGCGCCTACCAGGAGTCGTTCCTCACCCAGCGCGAAAAGCTGGGTGCGGCGACGGTACGCGCCGGCAACGTCATCGGCGGTGGCGACTGGTCGGCCGACCGGATCGTCCCCGACGCCATCCGCTCGCTGGTCGCCGGCCGGCCGATCCGGGTGCGCAACCCCGCTGCGACGCGCCCGTGGCAGCACGTCCTGGAACCGCTGGCCGGCTATCTCACGACCGCCGTGGCGCTCCTCGAGGCACCGAATCGGTTCGCCGGCGCGTGGAACTTCGGACCGGACATGGTCAACGTGCGCACGGTGCGGGAGGTGGCGGAACACGCCGTGCGCACCTGGGGCGACGGCAGCGTGGAAGTTGATCGCGAGACCGATGCGCCTCATGAGGCGCAGCTTCTCTACCTGGATAACGCCAAAGCCGGCGTTTTTCTGGGCTGGCGCCCGGTGTGGGGGTTCGAGGACGCGGTGAGCCGCGCCGTTGGCTGGTATCGGCAGGTTCACGACGGCGCCGACCCGGTAGAGGTTACGCGCGAACAGATCAGGGCGTTCCTCGAAGCCGGAGCCGAAGCGCACGCATGATCGACGGCGTCGTCGTGCGGCCGCTCAAGGTGTTCGCCGACGAACGCGGCGCGGTACTGCACATGCTGCGCGCCGACGAACCTCACTTCGCCGGGTTCGGCGAGATCTATTTTTCGTCCGTCCATCCCGGCCGCATCAAAGCGTGGCGCGTGCATCGGCGGATGACCGTGAACCTGGCGGTGCCTGTGGGCCGTATCCGACTGGCGATGTACGACGATCGCCCCGGCAGCCCCTCCAACGGGCGCGCCGACGACCTGGAAATGGGCGGCCAGGACTACTGCTTGGTGACGGTGCCGCCCGGCGTGTGGACCGGATTCCAGGGCCTGGGGACGGTAACCGCGCTGATCGCCAACTGCGCCACCCAGCCCCACGACCCGAACGAAGCTGACCGCCGGCCGGAGGACGACGCCGCCATTCCGTACCGCTGGCCACCCGCATGATAGGACTGCCACACCGCCGATGACGTCGACGCGTCCCGCCGGCCCGGTTGTGGTCACTGGAGTGTCGAGTTTCATCGGACTGAATCTGGCCCGCGCCTTCGCCGCGGCTGGTCATGTGGTGGTTGGCACTCATTCCCGTCCTGTGGACGCCTACGACGGCATCGCCGGCGACCGGCTGAAGGTCCTGGCTCCGCACGTCCGGTTGCGAAGGCTTGACCTGGACGATGGAGATCAGGTCCACCGACTGATCCAGATGGAATCGCCGGCGTTGTGGGTGCATCACGCCGGCTACGCCCGCGATCATGGCTCGCCCGATCACGACCTGGCCGCCGGTCTGAGGGTGAACGTTCTGGCCTTGGACACCGTCTACCGCGCCCTCGCCGGCTCCGCCGCCGGGGTCCTGGTCACCGGCTCGTCCATGGAATACGCCGCAACGCCGATGCCGAATCGTGAGGACGACGCCTGCTGGCCGGATACGCCTATGGCCTGGCCAAGCTGGCGGAGACGCTTGCGGCGCGGCAGCTGGCCGAGCGGTGGAACGTGCCGACGCGGGTGGCCCGCGTGTACCTGCCGTTCGGCGCCTCGGACAATCCATCCAAGATGATCCCGCAAGCGGTGGCGGCACTGCGCGATCAACGTCCCATGGACCTGTCCCCGTGCACCCAACGCCGCGACCTGATCGGCGTCGGCGACCTGTGCAACGGCTACCTGGCATTGGCTGCCGATCTGCGGCGAGGCCGCTTCGAGATCTTCAATCTGGGCAGCGGTGAAGCGATAGCCTTGCGCGATTTCCTGCTCGCCATCGCCGGGCGGCTAGGTGCCGACCCTGCGGTGCTGCGCTTCGGCGCGAGGCCGATGCGGCCCGGCGAACCGGAGGTCAGCGTCGGCGACAACGCCAAGGCGCGTCATTGGCTGGATTGGATGCCGCGACCCTTGGAACAGGCGGTGGACGAGGACCTGCTGGGAACCGTCGATGCCTGAGCGACGCCCCATGGCGACGCCGCCACGGCTTTCCGTGCTGATGTCGGTGTACAACGGCGGGCCGTATTTGGCTGAAGCCGTCACCAGCGTGTTGTCCGGCCCGTTTGCCGACCTGGAATTCGTCGTTGTCGACAACTGCTCGACCGACGGCTCGGTGGCGTACCTCGCCGGCATCGACGATCCCCGCCTGCGGCTGATCCGCAATGCCGAGAACCTGGGCCAGACGCGCGCATTGAACGTGGGTCTCAGGGCCTGCACCGCGCCGCTGGTGGCGCGACTGGACGCCGACGACGTGTCCCTGCCCGACCGCTTTGCCGCCCAAGCCGAGGCGTTGGATGCCGCCGGCGATCTAGAGCGGGTTCAATTTATACCGGGTCATAACCTGTATTGACGAAGTAGTTGAGGCATTCGTCGGATTCGAAGGTTTCGATGGCGTCGGCGATGGCGTCCCAGAGATCGGGGATGGTTCGTGCCGC
>Ga0209780_1000047_pt1 | contig 57774 bp, 58 predicted proteins | sample WorMetexBAHAMAS2_FD_187384 | JGI IMG/M metagenome (GOLD analysis project Ga0209780, IMG submission 187384) | Marine gutless worms symbiont microbial communities from Max Planck institute for Marine Microbiology, Germany - Inanidrilus exumae... | ecosystem: Host-associated > Annelida > Digestive...
CATCGCTGGCATTGGCCCTTGTTTGGATAGGATATAGGTTGCTATGTCAAAAACGTTTGTCATAGTATTTGCCTTCATTTCAATTTTAATTGTAACCATCGTGTAGGCTGCGAGAGTATCCACATTATTTTTATGTCAATAGCGTTTTTTCGTTGTTTCGGGAATGGAGCTCCGCGGATTTCCCGAAACGAAGTCAGCGAAGATAAACGAAGAGTGCTACGCTAAACTCTCGATGGCGTTTCGGGAAATCCGCGGAGCTCCATTCCCGAAACAACAATTAAGTCTACTGCCCCACTCGACGCGGAGCGTCGATGCAGGCATTCCCACGCGGAGCGCGGGAACGAGGACAAGTCCGCTCCATTCCCGAAACAACAAACAATAATTTGACTGGGTTTCGGGAAATCCGCGGAGCTCCATTCCCGAAACAACAATAAAACGTAGGCGATAAATCGCCTACTACGAACTTATCATTCCCTTTTAAGCGAGTATCGTCTCTGCGGCTTTCTCATTTTCAAACTCGAATTGAAGTTCACCATCCACTTCACGCACTCGCACATGTCCACCTTTTTCCAGTTTTCCGAATAGGAGTTCTTCTGCCAGCGGCTTTTTGATTTTTTCTTGAATTAATCGCGCCATTGGTCTCGCTCCCATTTGCGGATCATAGCCATGTTTTGCTAACCAATGTCGTGAGGCTTCATCTACTTCGATAGTTACTTGCTTGGCTTCTAATTGGCTTTCCAATTGTATGATGAATTTGTCCACCACATGGGCAATATTTTCGGTACTCAAGGCTTTAAATTGCACGATGGCATCGAGCCGGTTACGAAATTCGGGCGTGAAACTGCGTTTGATCACCTCCATCATGTCGCTGGAGTGATCTTGTTGGCTAAATCCCATAGATGCACGGCTGGCTTGTTGGGCACCCGCATTAGTGGTCATCACAAGCACGACATGACGAAAGTCGGTTTTGCGCCCGTTGGTATCTGTCAGCGTGCCGTGATCCATCACTTGTAAGAGTAGGTTAAAGACATCCGGGTGCGCCTTTTCAACTTCATCTAGTAGCAATACCGCATGAGGGGTTTTGTTGATGGCTTCTGTGAGTAAGCCGCCTTGATCAAAGCCAATGTAGCCGGGAGGGGCGCCAATCAGTCGTGAGACAGTATGTCGCTCCATATATTCGGACATGTCAAAGCGAACCAGTTCGAGGTTCATAATACGGGCTAGTTGGCGCGTGACTTCCGTTTTGCCGACGCCTGTTGGTCCGGCAAATAGGAATGAGCCTATCGGTTTTTCCGTTTCGCCAACTCCCGCGCGGGACATTTTTATCGCTGTTGCCAAGGTGGCAATCGCTTCTTCTTGTCCATAAACGACCATTTTTAAGTCGCGCTCTAGGTTTTTTAAAGTCTCTTTGTCTGAGACGGAGACGTTGTTGGGCGGAATGCGGGCAATTTTGGCGACAATGTCTTCAATTTCTTTCACATCCAGACTTTTTTTACGCTGTGATGAGGGTTGTAAATGTTGGCAAGCCCCAGCTTCGTCAATTACGTCAATGGCTTTGTCGGGTAAATGTCTGTCATTGATATAACGTGCGGATAATTCAGCCGCCGCTTGCAAGGCGGGATTGGTATATTTGAGTTCATGGTGTTCTTCAAAACGCGATTTGAGCCCATGTAGGATTTGTATGGCATCATCGACGGAGGGCTCATCGACATCAATTTTTTGAAAACGGCGCGATAAGGCGCGATCTTTTTCAAAGATGCCACGATATTCTTTGTAAGTCGTTGAACCGATAAATTTAATGTCTCCGGCTGCTAAAACGGGTTTTATCAGGTTAGAGGCATCCATCGCGCTGCCAGAAGAGGCGCCTGCACCAATGATGGTGTGAATTTCGTCAATAAATAAAATCGAGCCGGGTTGTTTGGTTAATTCGACTAAGACGGCTTTGAGGCGTTTTTCAAAATCGCCACGATATTTGGTACCCGCCAGCAAAGAACCGAGATCGAGGGCATACATGACGCTATCTGTCAAAATCTCTGGGACTTTTTTCTCAGTAATCAGCTTTGCTAAGCCTTCAGCCAGTGCCGTTTTTCCAACGCCCGCTTCTCCAACAAATAGGGGGTTATTTTTGAGGCGTCTGCATAGAATTTGCATGGCGCGTTCTATTTCGCTTTCCCGCCCTATGAGGGGATCTATTTTGCCCTTTTGCGCTTGTTCATTGAGATTGATGGTGTAGACTTCTAAAGGATTTTTACGAACGCTAGGCTGGCTGCCTTCTTCTTCTTCTTCATGAGCGGGAGAAAATTCTTTATTGTTGTTGTCAACTTTGGAGATACCATGAGATATGTAGTTGACGACATCTAAGCGAGTCACGTCTTGTTGATCGAGAAAGTAGACGGCTTGTGATTCTCGTTCTGAGAAAATAGCGACTAGGATGTTGGCGGCGGTGACTTCTTTTTTGCCCGATGATTGGATATGAAAGAGGGCGCGTTGCAATACTCGTTGAAATCCGAGAGTGGGTTGTGTGTCTGCTTGAATTTTCAGGGAAAATTTAGGGGTGGTTTCTTCTAAAAATTTAGACAAGTCTTGTCTGAGTACACGCAAGTTAGTGCCACAGGCACGCAAGATTTCAGCCACGCTTTTGTCATCTAGTAGCACTAATAGTAGGTGTTCGATTGTCATAAATTCATAACGCTGTTGACGTGCCCCTTTAAAAGCAGTCTGTAGGAGTCGTTCCAGTTGTTTATTTAACATATTTTACACCTCAAATATTTTGTCGGAGTCCAAGATTGGACTCCTTTGAATGCGCCTAAGTGTTGAATCAGGAATTTTCGGATATTTTGGAGTCGACAACGCTGCTCGCTTTGGAAACATACGTCCAAAGCTAAAGCTTTGGACTCCAAAATACATTAAAATTAATGATTCGGTACTTATTTATGCTTTTTCCATCGTACACTGGAGAGGGTGCTCGTTGTCACGGGCATAAGTGTTCACTTGACTGACTTTGGTTTCGGCAATTTCACGGGTAAATGTCCCGCAAATGCCTTTGCCCTGTGTATGGATTTGTAACATAATATGGGTGGCTGATTTGCGATCCATATTGAAAAATAGCTCTAATACACGAACGACGAAATCCATTGGAGTGTAATCATCGTTCAATATTATTACTTTATAGAGCGGTGGGCGTTTTAGTTTTGGTTTCGCTTCTTGCGAAATAACGTCATCATCATATATGTTATCGGGATAGTTTGCCATAGTTTCTTTATATTTAATTAATGGTTGCACGTCGCGTTAAGATTATAAATGACAATCGGATCAAAGTATGGAAATCCCACAAGAATTGCCATCAGCGAGTTTATTACGCATATTTATTGCTATCATTTATGATAGTTTATTATTAGTTTCAGTACTGTTTTTTGCTACTGGTTTGGTTTTGGCACTAACAGGTGGACAAGTCAGTCAGGATTATAAGATTTTTTACCAGTTTTATTTATTAATGGTGTGTTTTTTTTATTTTTCATGGCCTTGGTTACGCAGTGGACAGACATTGGGGATGAAAGCGTGGCGAATTCAAGTACAGTCGATTGATGGTAGTCCACTGACTTGGCGACAAGTTTCGTTGCGTTTTTTTATGGCAATTGTGTCATGGTTAGTGTTGGGAATGGGATTTTTTTGGGCTGTCGTGGATAAGCAGCATCGGACTTGGCATGATAGGGTGTCGGATACGCGGATTGTTTTACGTCCAAGATAAATCTCCATAGGTGGATTTTGATGAAACGTACATATAGGTTGAATGAATTTGCTAGGTTGATTAATCGATCAGTCAAAACACTGCAAAAGTGGGATAGGCTTGGTACGCTTAAAGCACATCGGACGATGACGAATCGACGATATTATACGCATGATCAGTATTTGGAATATATGAGAATTCGCCCAAATTCTTCAAAAAAGGTCGTGGTGTATTGTCGTGTTTCAAGTGCGTCTCAAAAGGATGATTTGCAATTTCAAAAACAAGCACTTGAAACTTTTTGTACGGCTCGGGGAGTAGCGGTAGATGATTGGCTGTGTGATGTAGGCAGTGGGCTTAATTATAAGCGGAAAAATTTCGTAAAATTGATGGATATGGTAGAAGAGGGTGAAGTTTCTACGTTGATAATGGCCCACAAAGATCGATTAGTTCGATTTGGCTTTGAGTGGTTTGAGTATTTTTGTGAAAAGCATGGGACTGATCTGGTGATAATGAATCAGGAGTCTTTGTCTCCAGAGCAAGAGATGAGACAGGATGTCATTTCTGTCATTCATAGCTTTTCAGAGCGATTGTATGGTTTACGCAAGCATAAGAAAATGATAAGGCAGGCTGTCAGTGATGATGTTTAAATTCGTCCTGCGACCAAAATGATGCTCTGACAAATAAAGCAAGGATGGCATCTTGCGCCGGACTGGGTTTGCAACTCCGCCCGGCATAAAAAGATGTAGCGGGCGGGGTTGCAAACCCCGTCCGGCATAGAGAAGGGACATTTTTGGCAGCAGTCATTGTCAATGAAATTTAATCAATCCGTTTATTCCCCAAATCCGTTGTACTAGAGTTTTAAAGCAGCGTAGCAACGAGGGTGCCGTAACATCAGTTAATAAATGGAAACAAAAATGAAAACACAAAACATTCCATAAATTGATTCTATTAAAGAACTAGCAAGGTTTTGGGACACCCATGTTCTGACTGATTTTGAAGAACAATTGGAAGAAGTTATTGAACCAGTATTTGAGCGTAAAACCGAAACGGTTATAAATATTCACTTACCGTTTAAAGAGCTTGAGGGGGTTAAGCGAATTGCAAAATCCAAAGGACTTGATCATGTTGCTTTGATTCGGGAATGGATACTTGAAAAATTGGCTGCATCAATTATCGTTTCCGTTTCGATATCAGTGCGCTGAAGTAACCTTTGTTTCATTGGTTTTTATTGATATTTTGGCAATTCTAAAACTACCTTGGGCGGTTTTATAAGCTTGCCAAATGGGCGGTAGCGGATTAGACAAACTCATAGTCACTCACCCAAGTAATCAGTTGAAAAAAATTAGTTTTATTGAGGAAATGAGGTGGCGTATTCAAACGTTGTTCTTCCCAATACCAACCGTCTGTTTCAATGCCATCAGTCTCGTTTTTTCGCAGATACAAAACATAGCCTTTGTCTAACCAACCTTCTACCATAATTAATCCTTCTGCTCCCAGGACTGAAGCACCGGCAGGTTTAATATCGGCTAACACTTCACCCGTATTGGTTTGAATTTCGAGCAGGGGCGCTGGGTAATGTCCTAAAACTTCTTGAATTTCAATCTCGGTATTTTTTAAGCATAGTGGTTCTTGTTGTAACCAATCACTAATATCGGTGTAAAGTTGATTGACATGTTGTAAGTAAATTTGCTAGTTTCAGCAGTTTTTTGCTGGGTTCCCATTGTTGTCATCGCATTCATATTGCAAGCTCCCTATTTATGAGTATTTTCATTGAATGTAACGCTATCATCGAATCATACGAATGGGGTTGATATATTCACAAAAAACCCCCAAACCCACGACAAGTTTCCAAACCTTTTTCTGTACACGCAGGCAATATGACACATCAACCGCTTATTTTAAGTATCATTTTAGCAACAACTCCAATCTTAGCTGAAGAGCCAACAACGCTACCCACTGTCACAGTCGAAGGCGAACGCTTGCCTGAACCCGGCGTATCGCACGAAGAAACAGAGGACATTTTAGGCACCCCAGTCGATGCCGGCGAATTTCTACGCAGCATCCCCGGCGTCTCTGGCACACGTATGGGCGGACACGGTATTGAGCCCATTATTCGTGGACAAAGCCAAAATCAACTAAATATTTTATTAGACGGCGCTTATGTTCATGGAGGCTGCCCTAACCGTATGGATCCGCCAACGTCCTATTCACCGGTAGAAACTTATGACAGTGTGACAGTGATTAAGGGATCTCAAAGCGTCATTTATGGGGGTGGCGGTAGCGGTGGCACCGTGCTGTTTGAGCGAAAAACGCCACGTTTGACTAAAAATAAATTTCTACAGGGCAAAATCGGCGGCGGCTATACCAGCAATTCTGAGACTCAAGAAATATTTGGTGATATAACGGTCGGTAGTACACAAGGTTTTGCGCGTGGCATTGTTGAATATCAGGATGGTGAAAATTATGAAGATGGCGATGGCAATGAAACACGTTCTGCCTTCACCACACAATCGGGCAATCTGATCCTTGGTTACACGCCAAGTGAAAGGACTCGTTTTGAATTGAGTTTAGAGGCGACTCGCACAGATGATGTTTTATATTCGGGGGCGGGCATGGATGCGCCCAAGTCGGATAATGATACCATTCGTTTAAAATATGAAAATGAATGGGGGACTAAAGTAGAACTTTATCATTCTGATGTTGAGCATGTGATGGATAATTTTTCTCTACGTCCACTCACGGCACCGATGAAAATGTTGGTCGCTGCCGATTCCAAAACGCTAGGGGGGCGTATGAGCCACAATTGGCTAACTGACAATGAAGTGGAATGGACAGTGGGGCTGGATTATCAACACAATAATCGGAATGCTAATCGTTTAGCTGGTGTCTCTACACTTCAATCAATTATGTGGCCTGATGTTGATTTAAAACAGATCGGCTTGTTTAGTGAAGTGCTGCTACCTGTCCGTGAAGTTGATACGCTCAAGATAGGTTTGCGCTATGATCGGGTGACAAGCGAAGCGGCACGGGCGAGCGAGGCGGCAATGGGCGGCATCTCGCCAAATAATTTATATAATAAATATTATGGCAAAAGTGCGGCAGAGCACAATGAAAATAACGTGGGTGGTTTTATCCGTTATGAGCATGAATTGAGTAACGCTGATAAACTTTTATTTGTCAATCTGAGCCGCAGTGTGCGTACTGCCGATGCGACGGAACGCTTTTTAGCGGCTAATAATTCTAATAGCGCTAAACGTTGGATTGGAAATCCAGATTTAGCACCTGAGCAGCATCACCAGATAGAGCTGGGTTTATCTTGGCAAAGAAATCGCTGGGATAGCAGCGCATCGCTATACTATAACGATGTGAGCGACTATATTTTAAGGGATCGTGCCCATGATAATGCGACGATCTATCGTAATGTGAATGCACGGCTCTATGGTTTTGAATGGGAAACGCATGCTAAGTGGAATAAAAAATGGCTGAGCGGCTTCACAGTGGACTTTGTCCATGCCACTAATACAAGCGATGATCGCCCGATTGCACAAACCCCACCGCTATCAGGTACGCTCAGTTTTGACTACAAACCCGCGACATGGCAAATAGGTGGCAAACTGCGCCTATTTGCCAAACAAAATAGAGTTGATGACGATATAAAAACTGGTAGTGGCTTAGATGTTCAAAAAACGCCAGGCTTTGCCATCCTAGATTTTTACGGTAGCATCAATATCAACAAACAAACCCAGATCAAAATCGGCGTAAACAACGTATTCGATAAAAATTACGCCTACCATGTCAATCGTGCGAATATTGACCCTTTCAATCCTGAACCGATACAGGTTAATGAGCCGGGGCGGGCGTTTTGGCTTAATATTACGGCGGCATTTTAAACGTCCAAGATAAATCTTGGACTCCTAAATACCTTTAGCTTTTAGCCTTGAAATTTATTTCAACTCGATGTTCAAGTTTTTTGTCGCTGTGGTGAGTACAGCTAATGTTCAACAACGAATAAAACCCTTAAATATTCAATATCATTAGTGCTCTAAAGTTCTCTTATTGATCAATAACTACGGTTTTTATTCGTTGTTGAACATTAGTTGTACTCACCAAACCATTGCGACAAAAAACTTGAACATCGAGTTTCAAGGCCTTTTTTTTGGCACGCGAATACAACGTGATTTATGCTATTATGCGCGGGAACGAGAAAAAAATCCTATTTTTTGAAAAAATAGGATTTTTAAATTTCATATCTATATATTAAATAAGGAGCCAAAAAAAATCATGTCTGACTACCTCATAGCCCCATCCATTTTATCAGCCGATTTTGCCCGCTTAGGGGAAGAGGTGACTAATGTATTAGCGGCGGGAGCGGATATAATCCATTTTGACGTGATGGATAATCATTACGTGCCTAACCTAACCATCGGTCCCTTAATCTGTGAAGCCCTACGTAAACATGGCATAACTGCCCCAATTGACGTACATTTAATGGTCAAACCAGTGGATCGCATCATCCCCGATTTTGCCAAAGCGGGTGCCACCTATATTACATTTCACCCAGAAGCCAGCGAACATATTGATCGCTCCTTACAACTGGTGCGTGACAATGGCTGCAAATCGGGCTTGGTTTTCAATCCTGCAACCCCGTTGGACCATCTGAAATATGTCTTAGACAAAATAGACATGATATTATTGATGTCAGTTAATCCCGGATTTGGGGGGCAATCATTCATACCAGCAACCTTGGAAAAATTACGCGAAGCACGTAAAATCATTGCCGACAGTGGGCGCGATATTCGCTTAGAAATTGATGGCGGCGTTAAAATCAACAACATTCGTGAAATCGCTCAAGCGGGGGCTGACACATTTGTGGCAGGTTCTGCCATTTTTGGAACGTCCGATTACAAGGCGACGATTGCCGCGATGCGGGCAGAATTAGCAAAGGTGCAATAATGACAGTGTATAACCCAGAATTAATTCTGATAGACTTAGATGGCACATTGATAGACACGGTGCCAGACTTAGCCTATGCCATTGATGGCATGATGTCGCAATTAGATTTGCCGCAGCGAGGCGAGGAGAAAGTTCGGCGCTGGGTTGGTAACGGCATAGAACGCCTCGTCAAACGCGCATTACTTGATAGCGATGGAGGTGAACCAGACGACAAATTATTTCAATCAGCACTACACTTGTTTAAAGTTGTGTATGCCGAATGTAATGGTCGTCATAGTACACTATTTCCGGGCGTGCGCGAAGGCTTGGACTGGCTCAAATCGCAAGATGCTGTGTTAGCCTGTATTACTAACAAAGCGGAACAATTTACTACGCCTTTACTGGAAACATTAAAAATTAATCAATATTTTAAATTAGTAATAAGCGGAGATAGCCTGCCAAAAAAGAAACCTGATCCTTTGCCCTTATTACATGCAGCCGAATTTTTCAAAATAGAACCGCACAAGGCACTGATGCTGGGCGACTCGATCAACGATGTACAAGCCGCACGGGCGGCTGGCTTTCAAATTATCTGCGTCAGCTACGGCTATAACCACGGCGAAGATATTCGCAAGACTAACCCTGATGCAGTCATTGATTCATTTGCACAATTAGATTCAGTTATCAGTAGGCGATAAATCGCCTACTACGAACAAGTTAGTTGTTTCGGGAAATCGCTTCGCTCATTCCCGAAACAACTGAAACTGAAATTGAAGTGTTGTTTCGGGAATGGAGCGGAGCGGATTTCCCGAAACAACTGAAACTGAAATTGAAGTGTTGTTTCGGGAGTGGAGCGGAGCGGATTTCCCGAAACAACTGAAAATCGCCTACTACGAACAAGTTAAGCCGTTCGTAGTAGCAATGCCATTAAGTTAAGAGATATTGTACCCTGTTGTTTTTGAGCTTAACTTAATGGCATTGGTTCGTAGTAGGCGATTTATCGCCTACAAGTTAAGCATATGACACCAGAACAATTTTCCCAATTAGCAGCCGAGGAATACAACCGTATCCCCATCCAGCGACAAGTTTTAGCCGACTTAGACACCCCCTTGAGTGCCTACTTAAAATTAGCCAAGGGACAGCCCTATTCATATTTATTAGAATCCGTAGAAGGCGGCGAAAAATGGGGACGCTACTCAATCATTGGTTTACCCGCCCAAACCATTGTGCGGGTGGATGGAAACGACATCACTGTCAAAACGGATGGAGAAATCACTGAACACGCACGGGTGACCGATCCCCTCGCATGGATTGGCGACTTTATTGATCGCTTTCGTGTTCCAAAATTAATAGAGCTACCACGTTTTACGGGCGGCTTAGTGGGCTATTTTGGCTATGACACGGTACGCTATATCGAGCCTCGCTTGGCAAAGAAAAACTTCAATGATCCATTGGGCACACCCGATATTCTCCTGATGCTCTCTGACGAAGTGCTAGTTTTTGATAACCTAAAAGGCAAACTATATTTTATTATCCATGCCACACCATCACAACCAGACGCATACACCAAAAGCCAACAACGCTTAGAAGCATTAATCAAACAATTACGCGAAAATATTATCCCATCCCAACTTGATAGCAGCACCCCTAGCAAAACTACTACTATTACAGAAACCGACTTCAAATCAGGCTTTCCCCGTCCGGCATTTTTACAAGCGGTAGAACGCGCCAAAGAATACATTGTTGAAGGCGATATTATGCAAGTCGTGCTATCGCAACGCCTCTCAATAGCTTGTGAAGCACCACCCCTAAACGTGTACCGTACTTTGCGCTGCTTAAATCCATCGCCATATATGTACTACCTAAATTTAGACGACTTTCATATTGTCGGCTCATCACCAGAAATCCTGGTACGCTTAGAAGCGCAAAAAATGACAGTACGCCCCATTGCTGGCACCCGTCCGCGTGGACGTGATGAGGCGGAGGATTTATCTCTGGAACAAGAATTGCTTGATGATCCTAAGGAGCGTGCAGAACACCTTATGCTTATTGACTTGGGCAGAAACGATGTTGGACGAGTGAGCCAAATTGGCAGTGTACAATTAACCGAAAACATGCTAATAGAGCGATACTCCCACGTCATGCACATTGTTTCTAATGTCATAGGACAATTAAAACCAGAACTCAATGCACTAGATGCACTCAAAGCAGCGTTGCCAGCTGGCACCTTAAGCGGAGCCCCGAAAATACGGGCGATGGAAATCATTGACGAACTGGAACCGATTAAACGTGGGATTTATGGCGGTGCCGTCGGCTATCTCACTTGGCACGGAGACATGGACACAGCGATAGCTATCCGCACAGCGGTGATAAAAGATCAAACCTTACACATTCAAGTAGGCGCCGGCATTGTCGCAGACTCCGTGCCCGAAAAGGAATGGGAAGAAACCATGAATAAAGGTCGTGCCATCTTTAAAGCGGTGGCAATAGCATCGGCGGGAGGAAAATTGCCATGTTATTGATGATAGACAACTACGACTCCTTCACCTACAACCTAGTCCAATATTTTGGTGAATTAGGCGCAGAGGTACAAGTATATCGTAATGACCAAATCACCTGTGATAAGATTAAAGCACTGGCACCACAACACCTGGTCATATCACCTGGACCCTGCACCCCCAATCAAGCCGGAATATCCGTTACCGCTATTCAAAGCTTTGCTGGTAAAATACCACTGCTAGGAGTATGCCTTGGACACCAAAGCATAGGACAAGCCTTTGGAGGAAAAATCGTCCACGCTCGCCAAATCATGCATGGCAAAACCTCAAATATTTACCACACCGGCACTGGCATATTCAAAGGCATACCCAACCCCTTTGAAGCGACACGTTACCACTCTCTCGTCATAGAACGAGTACCCGACTGTTTAGAAATCACCGCATGGACACAAACACAGAATGGTGACATGGAAGAAATTATGGGAGTGCAGCATGAAACTTTAGCCGTGACTGGTGTACAATTTCACCCAGAATCTATCCTTACACAACAAGGACATGCTTTACTCAAAAACTTTTTATATTATGATAACTGATAACTGACAACTGACTATGGCTACCGAAAACAAAAAATCCCAACTCGTAGGAGTCCCCCAAAAATTGGTTTCTTTAGGACTGTTGAGCGAAAGTGACGCAAGAAAAGCGATTGAACTATCACGATCTGCTCGCACTCCGTTTACAAATTACGTGGTAGAGCAGAAAATGGTTGACCACAGCGCTGTAGCCTGGGCGTTGAGTGAAGAGTTTAACACTCCCTTGCTCGACATTAACCAATTCGAGCTCGACCCAGAAATCGTTAAGCTGGTTGACGAAAAACTATTAGAAAAGTACCGGGCAGTTCCACTATTCAAACGAGGCTCCCGCTTATTCGTCGCCCTATCTGACCCAACTGCACTAGATGCACTGAAAGATATTCAATTCCATACCAAGATCAAAGCCGAGCCAATTGTAGCTGAAGCGGACAAACTAGCTAAATTCGTTGAACGCGCCCTCGATGTGTTTGATGATACCGGCATGGACGACCTTGAGGATGTAGATTTGGAACTGGTTGAGGAGACGCTGGAAGAAGAAATAGCAAGCGTACCTGAAGTAGAAGCGCCGGTTGTTAAATTCGTCAACAGCATGCTCTTTAAAGCAATCAAATTAGGGGCTTCCGACTTACACTTTGAACCATACGAAAAAATCTACCGAGTACGCTTTCGCGTCGATGGCGTACTCAAAGTATTCGCTAAACCCCCTGCTGCCATTGCTAAAAAACTGGCAGCACGTATTAAAGTCATGTCGCGTTTAGACGTTGCAGAACGTCGCGTCCCTCAAGACGGACGTATCAAACTAAAAGTCTCTGCTAAAAAGGCGATTGACTTTCGAGTTAGCACCTGCCCAACCTTATGGGGCGAAAAGACAGTCATGCGAATTCTAGATTCATCTGCCGCCAACCTCAACATAGACATACTTGGCTATGAAGAAGAACAAAAGCGCCTCTATCTTGAAGCCCTCGCCAACCCTTATGGCATGGTATTAGTGACGGGTCCCACTGGCAGCGGCAAAACTGTCTCCCTTTACACAGGCATTAACATTCTTAACAAAGAAGGCGTTAACATTTCCACAGCCGAAGATCCAGTAGAAATTAACCTCCCCGGCGTCAATCAAGTACAAATTGATGAAAAAACCGGCATGACTTTTGCGAAAGCACTGAAAGCGTTTCTACGACAAGATCCTGATATAATACTCGTCGGCGAAATACGAGACTTAGAAACTGGAAGTATTGCAATTAAAGCAGCCTCCACCGGTCACATGGTCATGTCCACCCTACACACCAATGACGCACCACAAACTTTGACGCGCATGATCGACATGGGCATTAAACCCTTTGCAATTGCCAACGCCGTCAACCTCATAATGGCACAACGGCTCTGCCGCCGCCTATGTAGTTGCAAAACAGAACAGGACGTACCTGAGCGAGTGTTAGCAGATGCCGGATTTAAACAAGAAGAAATTCCTGAAATAACATTGTATGGACCCAAACAAGGAGGTTGTGAAAGATGCGAGGGCTCGGGTTACAAGGGACGGGCTGGTATTTATCAAGTCATGCCGATATCGGAGGCGATGAAACGCCTGATCATGGAAGGTCGCAATGCCATTTCACTGGCAGATCAAGCCAGCCAAGAAGGCATACCTGATTTGCGCGAATCTGGCTTAAAAAAAGTTAAAGATGGTATAACCTCTTTGGAAGAGGTTGACCGTGTTGTTAGCAAAGAATAATACTAATTTAAAATTAAAAAAATACAATTTATGTCTGAATCAATTAAAATTAATATATATATTAAATACTATAATTAGTATAGGTTTGATTTAATAACTGATGTTACGCACAGCTCTTATAACTAAAATATGATAACTGATGTTACCTACAGTTTTTCAGATAAATAAAAGGATAACCATAAAGGATTGCCCTTACAGTCTCAGATTGTATCTAGGGGCAATCCCTTGTGGTTGCCCTGGGCGTAATTATTTATCTGAACATCTATAGATAGGATAGGAGCCGGGGCTTTAGCCCCGGAGCCGGGGCTTCAGCCCCGGTTCCTTTATTTACCTAAGATGGGTCAGGTATTAGAATGTGGTAGCGGGGCTGAAGCCCCGGTTCCTTTATTCACCTAAGATGGGTCAGGTATTAGAATGTGGCAGCGGGGCTGAAGCCCCGGCTCCGGGATTTGCTACTTAGCTGCAGAGGCTGACTGCGTAACATCAGTTAATTAGATCAAATCATAAATAAAAGAATGATAATTCTGATTCGCCGGCTTCGTCGGCAAAAGTTTTTTTCAAAAAACTTTTACCGACGAAAGTTTTTTTTCAATTCAAAAATTGCCGGCGAAAGACAACAATAGGATTTTTATATTGCTACTCATAAAATTAGATTAAATAATTGAGAATTGGTAGGATTGATTTCATTCTTAAACTGGGAGGTACTATTATTTATGGCGACAGCTGCACAAAAACAACCAATTATATTTGTTTGGACAGGCCTAGACAAAAAAGGTGAAAAACGCAAAGGAGAAATGCGTGGCATTAATGAATCCCAGGTCAGAGCCGCGCTGCGAGGCAAAGGCTTACGCCCTGTAAAGGTCAAGAAAAAACCCAAGGACTTATTCGGTACAGGCGGCGGAAAAGCGATAGACTCCAGCGATATCGCTACATTTGCACGTCAAATGTCTACCATGATGAGCTCAGGCGTTCCCCTGATTCAATCATTTGACCTTGTTGGACAAGGTCACGAAAAGCCAAAATTTCAACAATTAATGATGGATCTTAAAGCAGATGTTGAAGCGGGTGGGACGATGGCTAGTGCTCTGCGTAAACATCCACAACATTTTGATCAGCTCTTTTGCAACCTGGTTGATGCAGGTGAACAAGCTGGTATTTTAGAATCACTTTTAACTAAGCTAGCGATTTACAAAGAAAAAAGTGAGAGCATCAAGAAAAAAATTAAAGGCGCACTCCAATACCCCATCGCAGTGATTGTCGTTGCAATGATCGTCAGTGCCATCTTACTTGTTTACGTTGTTCCCATTTTTGCTGACATGTTCAAAGACTTTGGTGCCGATTTACCCGCTTTCACACAAGTCGTAGTGGACATGTCGGACTTTATGGTCGCCTATTGGTTGCCGGTTTTTGGTGGTATAGCGATTTTTGTCATTGGCTTCGTACAAGCAAAGAAACGCTTTGTGGGCTTTAATAATTTTTTGCAAAGACTCTCATTAAAATTACCGCTGTTTGGAGAACTGCTCATAAAATCAGCCCTCGCCCGTTTTGCCAGGACTTTAGCCACGATGTTTGCGGCGGGGACACCTTTAGTGGAAGCGATGGAATCGGTCGCAGGTGCGACGGGCAATATCGTTTATTATGATGCGTGCATGAAAATCAAAGAAGACGTATCGACTGGTATCCCATTAGCGGAGAGCATGCGTGAAACCAATGTATTTCCTAACATGTGTGTGCAGATGACGCAAATTGGTGAAGAAACGGGTGATCTCGATAAAATGTTAAATAAAGTGGCTGATTACTATGAAGAGGAAGTGGACACTCTCGTTGAATCACTCAGTTCCTTAATGGAACCGCTTATTATGGCCTTTTTAGGTGTTGTGATTGGTGGTTTAGTAGTGGCCATGTATTTACCTATTTTTCAAATGGGTTCGGTCATTTAAATTTAAGAAAATTCCAACAATGAAAATGGTATTGTAAAAACATGAATGTACTTAGCTATCTTGCAGCAGAGCCTAATGCCTTTCTATTCGTTGTTGGAATTTTAGGTTTGATCGTGGGCAGCTTTCTCAACGTTGTGATTCACCGTTTACCTATTATGACTCAACGCGAATGGGAAAGAGAATGTGCGTCCATTTTAAAGCTATCTAGTTCCAGCAGCGAAGAAGAACCATTTAATTTGATTCGACCACGTTCTCGTTGCCCACATTGCAAACATCAAATTACAGCGCTAGAAAATATTCCGATATTGAGCTATATTTGGCAAGGTGGCAAATGTACACACTGCCAGAAAGCGATTTCTCCGCGTTATCCACTGATTGAAGGCGCGAGTGCGTTTTTAGCTATTATCACAGCTTGGCACTTTGGATTTGGATGGGCTGTCTTGGGTGCTTTGGCACTGACATGGGCATTGCTGGCAAGCAGCATGATTGATTTTGAGCATCAATTTTTATTTGATAGTATTACCTTACCTTTTTTATGGTTAGGGTTACTATGTAACCTTTTTGGACTGTATACGGATATTGAATCCAGTTTGATAGGGGCAATGGTCGGATATGTGTCACTATGGTCAGTCTATTGGCTATTCAAGCTTTTCACAGGAAAAGAAGGCATGGGCTATGGTGATTTCAAATTATTGGCCATGTTGGGTGCATGGATGGGATGGCAGGCATTACCGTCCATTATCTTAATGTCCTCATTCATTGGGGCTGTAGTTGGCATAACACTTGTATTATGGCGAGGACATGATAAAAATATACCTATTCCATTTGGACCTTTCCTAGCAGCGGCAGGTTGGATCAACCTACTGTGGGGAAACTATTTTTTATGGTATTACCCCTAAAAATAGGATTAACTGGAGGCATCGCCTCTGGTAAAACAACCGTATCTAACCATTTTGCCCAACTCGGAGTTCCAGTCATAGATGCAGACGTAATTGCACATGCGCTAGTAGAACCTGGACAACCAGCACTTGAACTGATTGTCCAAACTTTTGGACCAGAAATAATAAACAACACAGATCAGCTCAATCGTGCTAAACTACGCAAAAAAATTTATGCCAACCGGTTGGATCGCCAACGTTTAGAAGCGATTTTGCATCCTCGTATCAAAAAAAATATGCAAGAACAAATAGCAGGCTTGCATGATGCCTATTGTCTGTTAAGTATCCCTTTATTAGTTGAAACCGGAATGTTGGATATAGTTGATCGTGTGTTAGTGGTTGATTGCCCCCCACAGTTGCAAGAGCAACGTATCAAAGCACGCGATGGGCTTAACTCGAAAGAAATAGAACAGATAATCAAAGTCCAAGCGACGCGAGAGGCACGGCTTGCTATAGCTAATGATGTGATTTACAATGATTCAAATTTGGATAATTTACAAAAACAGGTTTTAGCTTTACACCAAAGATACTGTGAACTGAGCAATGCTGGCGATGATCCGTCTAATGTCGAGGAACGGCCAAAGCAAACTGAATAAGGCATTAATTTTGAGTGAGCTATACTGTTGTGAACACAGCGTTTTTTACACAGAAAAACCAAACTGGAAATGGTATCTATGGACGAAAGAATCTTTAAAATAGGTGTATTTGGTCTGAAATCCAATGAACAAAATACCTTGGGCAGTATTTTCAAGCTTGCCGCTGCACGCCCACGAAAATACACCTTGGTAGCCCATGCAGATCGGGCAATGGCTGATATTGTACTCGTTGATATTGATGATACAAATGCCGAAAATGAGTGGCGTAATTTTAGCGTACATTCTGGCAATATCCCTATAGTCAAAGTGACCAAAAGTTTGCCACAAGTCACCGCCCACGATGTGTACCTACGCCGACCACTCACCTTGAAACGAGTACTCGAAACCCTTGATGATGTGACTATTAAAGTCCATAAATTTGTACCCGAAATTCCGATTGATGATAACACGATGTTGCTTGCTGGCGACGATGCTGGAACCATCGATCTTGTCACTCAAGGGGTTCAAACAACCGAGGCTAGTGGTATTAAAGCCCTGGTTGTTGACGACAGCCTACCAGTACGCAAAGCTATGGAACTTCAACTAGGGCTGTATGGCATGGCTCTCGACTTTGCAGAAACCGGTGAAGAAGCACTTGAGTACATACAAGAAAACGTTTATGACATTATTTTTTTGGATGTCATGCTACCTGGTGTTGACGGACTTAAAGTCTGTAAGCAAATTAAATCTCATAAATTTTCTAAGAAAACGCCGGTTGTTATGTTGACTGGTAAGGATTCCCGCATTGACAAAATTAAAGGGACAATGGCGGGTGCAAATGAATATTTGACCAAACCAGTACAACAAGAACAACTCAAAGAAGTTATAAAACAGTTCTTGCCCAAGACAGCGGGCAGTCATCAGTCATCATGGTGATATTCATAAATAATTGATATGATAATTTAAAAAAAAGGAGATTGTATTAATGTCCATCAATAAAATCCTTGTGGTTGATGATTCAAAAGTCGATCTGGCGACTCTTGAAGAAATAGTTTCTGAAGTTGCTTCCACCGTCATAACAGCCACTAATGGTGCAGAAGCAGTTGAAAAAGCGAAAACTGAGAAACCTGAACTCATTTTTATGGATGTGCTGATGCAACCAATGGATGGTTACCAAGCTTGTCGGGAAATTCGCCACAACGATTCCACCAAGAATATTCCGATTGTTTTTGTCACTGGCAAAGGGCAAAAGGCGGATCGCATGTGGGCAAAAATGCAAGGGGGGGATGGATTCGTACAAAAGCCCTTCACATCTAATGACATTATTGAGCAAATCAATAATATTTTTAAACAATAATATTTTAGCTAAGACAAAACACAATCAGGCTTAATTTGCATCAGCAAAAATGCTAAATGAATTATGAAACAGACACGATGCTTGAAAGGCATAGTATCTGTCAATTACTGACTATTTAGTGGAAGCGTAGCCCAAATGTGGTATGAAGCAGGAGTTTAAAAAAATGCAGTTTTATCACACGATTGTTGTGTACATATTATTACCACTCATACTCTTGTCCTTAAGTGCCTGTGATTTGAGTGCTCCCCTCCCCGAAGAAAAGAGTGTGACTGGAAACAATGCAAATCACCATACAATACAACTCACCTTAGCAGTTGCTCCTCAAATTGCTTGGATGCCTTGGTATCTTGCTAATGAAGAAAATTTATTTCATAAAATGACTGCAAAAGATAAAATCCAAGTCAAATTCCTATCGGAGAACTACATTGATGCCATCGAAAAGTTTATCACGGCGGAAGTCCATGCGATTGCCATATCAAACATCGACGCGATTGCTCAGATTGTCAGACGTGATATAAAGGCTGATGTGATTTTAATCACCAATAATCACGTTGGCAATGAAGCTATTTTGTTGCCCCAGGCGACTGAGAGTGCTGCTCAAAGTCTCAAGGGTAAAACCTTTGCCCTTATTCAGCAGTCACTAGTGCCTCAGTATCTCCTTGATCGCTATTTAATTCGCCATCAAATTCCCTTCGATCAAGTTAAGATTTTCAACACTACGGCTATTGATCTAGCTAACATATTGATTAATAAAAAAGCTGATGGAGTTGTCGCCAACAATCCTAGGCTATATGGGCTAACAAATTCAGCAGATGCCAAAGCAAAAATACTATTTGATAGTCGTCAAATACCCAAGGAAATATTTGACTTTATTGTAGTCCGCCGTGAAGTCTTGGTTGAATATCCCGAGTTTGCCCAAGTTTTATTAGCGAGTTGGTTTTCAGTCATGAAAAGATTACAAGGTACTAAGAAAAACTCTACTTTGGATGCTATAGCTCGTTTGGCGCAGATTCCCCGCCAAGCGTTTGAGAAACAATTAGCGAGTCTACCTTTTAATGATACACCAAGTAAGGGCTTAGCGGCTATTCGTGACCGCAGTCGACTGAAAAAGTCCATGCGCCACCTACGTTATTTTATTGAACGTCATGATATGACGGGTAATCATCCAGTGAGTGAGTGGGTTTCTTATCCTGGACGCACTCCAGCTTTACTGCATTTTAATGCTCAACCTTTACAAAATTTGCTCGGTCCCTAGATGAGGAAAATACCTAAGTTAACTCCAAGCCAAGCCTTAAATCGTCCCCTTATTCGTCAAGCCGAGACTCACAGTGATGTTTTTGAAGAAGAGACTAAAACCACCCGTAGGCTGGGCTTTTATATAGGCGACCTTGGCTTTTTGATTACCCAACAGACAACCAGTGAATTGACCGATCTATTACCCATTTGTTCTATTCCTTTTACCGCAAATTGGCTATTAGGATTAATTAATCTGCGCGGTAATTTGGTACCGGTTTTCGACTTACACAAATTGTTACAACTGGAAAAGAGGGCGGTCAAAAAGCAGATGTTATTGATTTTAGGAGAAGGTCATTCCGCGGGTGCGATAGTGATTGATGATCTACCAATACCTTTGACTTTCACTAATACTGAAGAACTCACCACATTACCGCCTTTGCCGGCTATGATTAAGGCTTATGCTACCAGCGGCTATGAGAAGAAAAATGATGATGAAGCTAAAAAGGCTCAATTATGGTTTAACTTCGACCATCAAAATTTTTTTGAGTCTCTAGCTACTAAGGTCGCTTTATAAAACAGACGCGATATGCCACTTTTTTTTGAAATTCTACGCTAGGCGTAGAATTTCAAAAACTTTCTGTCAAAAGGAAGCAAATTTTTATGAAATTACGACAAAAAATGTTCATTGGTTCAGCTTTCCTCGCGGTGATGCCTGTTGTCATCACCGCCATATTCACCAGTAAAATTGCCAGTACGCTAGGCCAACAAGCCCTCACGGAGGCTGCTAAAAGCCATATTACTTACATCCGAGATGCCAAAAAAACTCAAATTGAAGACTATTTCAATAGGGTTTTTAACCAAGTCCAAGTCTACGCTAGTGCTCAAACTATCATCGACGCTATGCGTGACTTTAAAGAGGCTTATCCTAAATTTAAAGATGAGGCTACCCTCGACATTCCTGATGAAACTTTGAAGGATTACTATATCAACGAATTTTCCGGAGAATATCGCATCCTCAATGTCGATCAAGACCCTAATATGATGGAGAGGCTCAATCAGCTTGACGATAACGGCATATCCCTACAATACCAGTATATTGCCAATAACCCTAATCCCCTTGGCACCAAAGAAGAATTTGTCGCAGCCTCCGATAAGTCTAGCTACACGCAACGGCATAATCGTTATCATCCTTATTTCTATGATATTCAAACACGTTTTAATTTTGAAGACATTTATTTAGTTGATGCTGATAACGGTCATATTATTTATTCGGTACTCAAAAAACTAGATTTTGCCACCTCCCTTAAAAAGGGACCCTATACAAAAACTGGACTCAGTCAACTGTTTGAAAAGGCGATGCACTCCACTCATGGTGACATTGTCCTGGCAGACTTTGCCCCCTACCTACCCTTTTATGATGGTCAAGCTGCCTTTGTTGGTACACCCATTTTTGATGAGAGAGAACAAAAGCTTGGTATTTTGATATTTCAAATTTCTGTTGACACTATTAACGACATTATGACCAATCGGCGCGTTTGGCAATTTGATGAGTCTGGTCGCACTGGTGAAGCTTATCTCGTTGCTGCTGATGGCACTATGCGAAACGACAGTCGTATGCTAGTAGAAAACAAGGAAAATTACCTATTCGCGGTACAACAGGTGGGTTTACCTGATGATATCATCAATGAGATTAATCTCAAAGATAGCAGCGTAGGTTTCCAAAAAGTCGATAACCCTGGTACTCGTTCGGCTTTTTCAGGTGTCACTGGCTTTGATCTTTATGAGGACTATCGTGGCGAATTTGTACTCTCCGCCTTCGCACCCATTAATATATCTGGCTTGCAGTGGGCCATTTTTTCTACCTTACAAGAAAAAGAATCGCTAGAGCGTTTAGAGGCATTAACCACTGAAATTACGACGGGTGCTTTCCCCATTGCTGTGCTAATATTGGTAATTGGCGGCGTGGCTGGCTTTTTCTTCTTTGGTCGCATTGCAGCCCCCATCAGCCACATGGAAGCCACTGTTACCAAAGTCGCTCATGGTGACTTTACCGCCCGTGCCGATATTAAAACGGGTGATGAATTGGAGACATTGAGTAATACCTTTAATGGATTGCTGGATGACCGTCTCACAGCCTTAGCCAAGGCAGAAAAAGAAAATGAGTTGCTCAATAATTCTATCATTGAATTGCTCAAAGCCTCCTTCCAATTGAGCCAACGTGATCTGAGCGTGCAAGTGCCTGTGACTGAGGATGTGACTGGACCTTTAGCGGATGCGATTAATCAGATGGCAACGGAAACCAGTAAAGTGTTATTGAATGTGCGGCATGTTGCTGATGAAGTGGAAGGTGCTTCTCAACATGTTAAAGTACAGGGGGATAATGTATCGCAAGTGGCTAAAGCTGAGCGAGAAGTAGTAGATAGTACTATGGCAGAATTGGCAGCAGCGGCTGAGGCGATGACTAAAATTGCTGAGGTAGCACATTCCTGTAATGAAATTGCCGACCAAGCTATCAGTTCGACCGACACGGCATTAAAAACAGTGACCAGTACGGTTGATGGTATAGGAGAAATTCGGGAAACGATTCATGAAACGGAAAAACGGATTAAACGTTTGGGTGAACGCGCTCAGGAAATTAGTAGTATTGTAGACCTGATTAACAACATTGCGGAACGTACCCACGTATTGGCATTAAATGCCAGTATGCAGGCAGCAGCAGCGGGTGATGCCGGACGCGGATTTTCCGTGGTGGCTGACGAAGTGCAACGCTTGGCCGAAAGTTCGCGTAATGCAACCTCACAAATTTCCGCTTTGGTAAAAAATATTCAGCTAGAAACCAATGAGACGATTGCAACGATGGATAAAACCATCGGGCAAGTGGTGGAAGGATCGCAGCTAGCGGAGCGTGCCGGTCTGCAGATGACAGATACCCAAACCACAACAGCGAATTTGGTGCAAGTGGTGGGACAAATTGCGGTGGCTTCCAGACAGCAAGCGCAAATCAGTAATGATTTACGCGAAAGGGCGAGTACAATTCAACTCAGTACTCAAGAAACGGGTAGACAGTTAGAAGAACAGATGATACAAACCGATCGTTTGGTGACGTTTTCCAAACAGTTGATTGAGTCTGTTCGGGTATTTAAGTTGCCCGACAGTCATAACTGATAACTAACGTAATTAACCATGAGCAATGACCAATTACCAACTGAATTCGCACAACTAGCTCCTGTTTTACCGCTAGAATCTATTGAGTTGGCAGCACCGGACGTATTGGAACAGATATGTGCCCAACTGACCGTTTGCACAGAAGAATTGTCATCCGCCCTATCGGCTTGTGTGTCATTAGAAAATGATGACCCTGCCTTGTTAGAAAGCAGTGAAAACTATACCAATCAAGTACAGGAAATCTGGGACGCAGCCGAACAGGCGGGCTTGAGTGGATTGCAAGAAGTATGCACATTTATCAATGACAATTGGATGGGCTTTATTCTTGAGGATAAAGCGCAAAAACAGGCCCTCCAAAGTTATTTTGAACAATGGCCTGTTTTAATGGAAGAATATTTGCAAGAACAGACGGAGGAGTCCGCCCGCCTAATCGTGAGCTTCATGCAAGAAGAAGATTGGCCTGTACCTTTAGAAACGGAAGCGGCCAATCAGTTATTGACTATGCTGACCCAATCAGCAGTAGAGCCGACTACAAGTTCAGAACCAGTTTATGATACACAACCCCCTGATGTATTGGAACCCATCAGTATCCAACTGACCGTTTGCACAGAAGAATTGTCATCCGCCCTATCAGCTTGTGTGTCATTAGAAAATGATGACCCTGCCTTGTTAGAAAGCAGTGAAAACTATACCAATCAAGTACAGGAAATCTGGGACGCAGCCGAACAGGCGGGCTTGAGTGGATTGCAAGAAGTATGCACATTTATCAATGACAATTGGATGGGCTTTATTCTTGGGGATAAAGCGCAAAAACAGGCCCTCCAAAGTTATTTTGAACAATGGCCTGTTTTAATAAAAGAATATTTGCAAGAACAGAGTGAGGGGGCAGCTCGCCTAGTCAGCTTTATGCAAGAAAGTGCTTGGCCAGCCCCTTTAGAAGCGGAGGCTTCCAATCATTTATTGGCTCTGCTGACCCAACCCGCAGAGCCGACTACAAGTTCAGAACCAGTTTATGATACACAGCCTCCTGAGTTTTTGCCCGAGCCTATAGGGGATAATAGTGCTGATGAGCTGACACCCCCCCATATTGAGCCGCCCAAACAGGCCTCTACGACACCTCCACAGGAAGAGGAAGAAAAAATATCGTTGGGCAATACTGAAGCTTTAGAAATGCTCAGTAGTGAGCTTGAATCTGCGAAAGAAGACTTGGCAACTGAACTCGAACGATTCACCACGCTCGCTAATGCCGATGCGGCACTGTCGGAAACAACTGAAAATTATATTGAAATAGTGCATAATTTATCTAAGGCTGCGAACTTATTAGGTTTGGAAGGCTTGCAAAACGTTTGTGCTTTTATCATATCGAATGTAACTGCCCTGAGTGTTGCGAATACAGAAACCCGAACCAAAGCCAAGAAAGTCTTAGAAGCGTGGCCAGATTTTGTGTTGGCTTATCTGCAGAACCCAATCGCTGACACTGTGATTCCAATGGTGAGTCACTTTCGTGAACAGGAATGGGCAGAACCTTTAATTGATGATGATAAAGCTCATACATTATTAAATAAACTGACTGCGTCACCAACTCGTGGAGAAGAATTAAAACAAAAGCAGGAACGTCCACCACCCCGGCCAGAAGACGTACAAATATCTATTCCAGAGGATATGGTTCCTGAACTGTGGGAAGCGTACTTACAAGAAGCACCCGAACATGCAGCTCAGTTTTCTGCTCTTATTCAAGACATTATTCGTAATCCAGAAACTAAAACCATTGAAGAAGCCCAACGTATTGCACATAGTTTGAAGGGTTCATCGAATATTATCGGTATCAAAGCCATTGCCAATATTGCTCATCCTCTTGAAGATTCATTGGAATATCTTGCCACGAATCATATTGTTCCCCCTAAAGCCTTGACCGATATGATGGTGGAGGCTGCTGATTGTCTGGAGAACATGGTTGAAACTTTATCTACGGCTCAACCTGAGACACCACCTGAAGCCTTTTCAGTGTTAGAATCAGTCGTGGAGTGGGCTAATCGTATTGAGAAAGGTGAGGTGGATGCAGAACAGGTTCCTTCTCCTGTGGTAGCCTCAACCGATAAAGAAGAAACAACTGAAACAGAGAAAGAAGAAACAACTGAAGTCAGTACAGCACCTAAAAGAACGACAGAAGCGTTAGGGACACCCGAACAGTTTTTGAAAGTGCCGACGACGACAATTGATGAATTAATGCGCTTAGTGGGTGAGTTGTCCATTTCTGTGGGGCAAATTCAAGAAAAATTGAAGCATCTTATATTGAGTACGCACAACTTATCTGAGCACAATTTAGTTATTCAACAGAGAAGTTTGGAACTGGAAGAATTGGTGGATGTGCGGGGCATTACAGGTGTAGAAGAAATAGGCTATCAAAAAGTAGCCAACAATGAGGAAGAGTTTGATCCACTTGAATTTGAAGAATACAACGAGTTACATAGTGTCGCGCATAGTTTTATTGAATCTATTGCGGACGATCGTGAATTAGGCATGTCGATACGTAATGATATCATGGAATTGGAAACGATGTTTGTTCACCAAGAGCGATTAAATAAAGATTTCCAAACGAACATTATGAAGTCGCGCATGGTGTCGGTGAGTAATATCGTTGCAAAATTACAACGTAATATTCGACAAACTTGTCGTATGACAGGCAAACAAGCTGAACTTGTTATCAGTGGTACGGATGTTTTGATTGATAGCGAGGTTTTAAATAATATCGCGGATCCCTTGCAGCATATTTTGCGTAATGCCATTGATCACGGGATAGAAAATGCAGAGGAACGTTCTCTTCGAGGAAAACCCGAAGCGGGTCAAATTAAACTGAGTTTTTATCGCGAAGGTAATAATGTCGTTGTGAAGTGCGAGGATGATGGACAAGGCTTGAATTATAGCAATATTCGTGATACTGCCATTAAACGTGGATTAATGAATGATAATCATGAACTTAGCAGCCAAGAATTGGCTCGTTTCATTTTGCTTTCAGGTTTCTCGACTAAAACGGGCGTGACACAGGTTTCAGGGCGTGGCGTTGGCATGGATGTCGTGCATTCTAATATTCGCCAAATGAAGGGTATTCTTGATTTAACTTCAGAAACGGGTAAGGGTACGACGATTTTAATTAAGTTGCCTATGAGCTTAGTGACGGTGCATGTGTTATTGGTGCGTATTGGAAAACACCAGTATGGGATACCTAGCAATTATCTGGAACAAGCACTGGCACAGGGTGTGGGAGAAGTTAATAAGATTGGTCATGAAATCTATTTAAAAATAGATAAAAACATGTATCCCCTGAAATATTTGGCAAATTTATTGAATGTACCGGGGGATATGTTAGAAATTAAGGAAGAGGAAAGCTATCCTATCATTTTGGCACATGAGGAAACGGGTATAACGGCTGTTATTGTAGACGAATTTTTAGATACTCATGATCTCGTTATGAAGAACATGGGTAAGTATGTTCGCAAAATTCATGGTGTGGCGGGTGCTTCCATTCTTGGTGATGGTAGTTTGGTGCCTCTGTTAGATTTGCCTGAATTGTTGCGTTCATCGATGCAGGCTGTGATGTCGTCTTATCAGGCAGTGCCTCAGGCTGAGGAGGCGGTGTCAGGCGGAATACCTCGTATTTTGATTGTTGATGATTCTTTAAGCGTGAGAAAAGCGCTGGCATTGTTAATTGAAGATGCTGGTTTTGAAACCTTGTTGGCGAAAGATGGGCTAGAGGCGATTGAAATTCTGAATCAAGAGCAGCCCAATGTGATGTTGGTAGATATGGAGATGCCGCGCATGAATGGTTTAGAACTGACAGCTCATGTCCGTGCTAATCAAGCCACTGAAAAATTGCCCATTTTTATGATTACCTCACGCACGATGGAGAAACACCGTAAACAAGCGCAAGATGCGGGGGTTGATGCTTATCTAACCAAGCCCTATCAAGATAGTGATTTGTTAAACTTGATTGATCAAGCATTGCAAAATAATAACTGATAGTGGATGGATAATGAATGTATATTTTATTGGTATTTGATGGAATCTATCTGTTTGTTCCTCAAGAGGAAGTGCATTCTGTGGAAATTAGAAGCGATGTTACGCAGCATATATATAAAGAAACTGGTGTAGCATGGTTTTTGGAGTCTGGCTTAGAATCGCCAGTGTTTTGTTTAGCCTCAGATTTGTCTTTATTGTTAGAGGTACCAAAAAACCGTGAATATTTGGTTTTGTTGGAAGCCGAACCACAGCCAATAGGGATTGTCTGCGACAAAGTGGAGAGTGTCAATTTGAAACAGGAACACCTCCATCCGCAAGAGTTGCCAGTCGTGATGAAAACGCCTGATTCTCCTATCAAGCAATTGGTGAGTTATCAAGATAAGATGGCTTATGTTTGTAGTGGTGCCGCCTTGATAAAACATTTATCAGTTCTCAGCAGTAGAGTGAATAAATGATTGAAGATGTAAAAAGCAGTAGGGCGTGGTTATTAAATTTTGGTAATGGTTTACAAGCCGCAGTGGGGTACCACGAAATGTTGCAAGTGCTTCTTTCACCTATATTGTTTGAAGTACCTTGTACGCCACCCTATTGTAGGGAAGTTTTGATTTTTCAAAACGATATTTTGCCAGTGCTTGACATGTATTCTCTGTTAAAAACAGAGAAAATCACGCCTGCTCAAGTTGTAGGTATTACGCTTTGCCAGGAAAATCCCAACCATCCTGTCCGTTATGTTGCCTTGCGTTTGGCAAGTATGCCACAGAGTATTTATGTGAGTGATGAGCAGGCTTGTGATTTGCCAGCCGATCAACATTATTGGAAAGATTTCGCATTATCCAGTTTTTCCCGCGATGATGTTGTTATTCCTATTATCGATCTGGCGTATCTATTTTCAGAAGAATTCAATGCCTATGAATCCAGCCGAAATATTTCAGCCTGAAATCAGGCTACAACAGCTATCTCTCCAAAACTTTAGAGGGTTTGAACAGTTAGAATTTGAATTTAAATCGGATTTAACCGTTTTTATAGGGGAAAATGGGGCTGGAAAAACGAGCCTGTTAGAGGGGATTGCGAAATTATTAATCGCCTTTGAAAACCAAATTAGGGGTGAGGATAGCCGCGATTTTAAAGATTTAAAAACAGTTTTTGATTTTTTGGATATCAGAAAAGGTAGCGTTGAATCTGTTAATAGGATGTTCTTATCTTTCGCGGATCAGGATTTAAGTTGTGAGATTATTTTTAGAAAAAAATCTGCTCCGGTTTTAGGACAATGCCATTTTGAGGGTTTAAATGAATTTGTTCGTCTCTTTTATAGTTATAAACCGTTTAATCTCCCTTTGCTGGTTTATTATCCTGTTAGTAATGCCCCGGTTAATTGTATTGATTTTGAAGAAGCCGGTGATGATTTTGAGATTGATAGTTTTACGGCTTTAGATGGTGCTTTGGATAATTCATTTGATTTAATCCGCTTTTTCAGTTGGTATAAGTGGCAGGAAAACATTGAAAGGCAATTAGGCGAAAATAAAGTTTTGAATGTGGTGCGCCGTGTCATTTATGAGATGTTGAGCGATGATCATAATAGATTCGATAAGTTATCTATCAATTGGGTTCAGAATCCTAATGGTGAAATGCTCATTCATAAAAATGATTTATGTTTAAATATTAATCAACTTTCTTCGGGTGAAAAAATGCTTTTGGCTTTAGTGGCTGATCTTGCGCGTCGTTTAGCCCTTGCTAATCCATACCGGGAAAATCCGTTGTTAGGTAACGGGGTTGTTTTAATTGATGAAATGGATTTGCATTTGCACCCGCGCCGGCAACGTGATGTGATTCCTCAATTGCAAGAGACTTTTCCAAATTGTCAATTTATTGTGACTACCCATTCTCCGCTGATTTTGAGCAATTTGCGGCGCGAAAATGTGATTATTTTGGAGGATTTTAAGACAATCAAAAAGACGCCGCATACTTTTGGTAGAGATAATAATTCTATTTTATATGAATTAATGGGTGTCACACAACGCTCGGCTGAGATGCAGGAAAAGCTTAATAAGTGTTATGAATTGATTGATAATGATCAATTAGAAGAAGCGGAGGCGTGTTTTAGGAAACTTTCAGAAGATTTAGGGCCTAACGATCCCGATATTGTCCACGGAGAATCCGTTATCAATTTTATGAAAGCTTAACTATGAAGCGCGTTAAAAAAGGAAAAGAGCCCGCTTCATTGCTAACTTATCGCAAACAGCCCCAAGCGAGCTATGAAGATTATCGGGAGAGGGATGATTTGCGTGAGTCTCTACTTGAAGAACAAGGCTATATTTGCTGTTATTGTATGCAGCGTATTAATAAGGAAAACCTGAAGATTGAACATTGGAAGCCACAAAGTAAATATCCTGAGTTACAATTAATTTCTCACAATTTGCTGGCAGCTTGCGATGGAAATGAAGGAAGTTCGCCTAAATTTCAGCATTGCGATACACACAAAGGTGATGATGAAATCACGCTTAATCCAGCAGATAGTCAAAAAAACTGTGAGCAGTATATCAAATATAGCAGTGATGGCAGAATTGACTCTGACGATCCCATCATTAATTATGAGCTGAATGAAATATTGAATTTGAATACACAAACACTGGTTAGTAATCGTAATAAAAAAATTCAGGCATATGAAGGTAAAGAAAATGGTAAATACAAGCCTTATTGTAAAATGATAGTTTACTTTCTCAGAAAACGTTTTGCAAAAGAATTAGGAAACTCTTAAATATGTGTGGCATCTGCGGCGAATTCAGATTTGATGGTAGCACGCCCGAACTGGGTACGCTTTCTAAAATGATGGAGAGCTTAGCGCGGCGTGGTCCCGATGATTCGGGACATTTTATCCAAGGGGCTATCGGTTTGGGGCATCGGCGTTTGTCTGTTATTGATTTGTCTGCCCGTGCTCATCAGCCGATGGTGGATGAGGGGTTGGCTTTGGTGTTTAATGGTACGATTTATAATTATCGTGATTTGCGCCGTGAATTATTGGCACTAGGATATAATTTCCGCTCTGAGAGCGATTCTGAGGTGATTCTCAAAAGTTACGCTGAATGGGGCGAGGAGTGTGTTAGTCATTTGCATGGGATGTTTGCTTTTGCTATCTGGGATAGTCGCAAGCAACAGGTTTTTTTGGCGCGTGATCGTTTGGGTATTAAGCCTTTGTATTTTAGTAAAACGCAGGATTGTTTGCGCTTTGCTTCAACGATCCCTGCTTTGTTGGCGGCTGGTGAGGTAGATACTCGTATTGATCCGATTGCTTTGCATCATCATTTGACGTTGCATGCTGTTGTGCCTGCGCCACGTACGGTGTTGCAAGGGGTGCGGAAAGTCGCGCCGGGGAGTTGTTTAACGGTAGATGCTAAGGCTTGTACTCCAAGGCGTTATTGGCAATTGCAGGCGTGTCGTCCAGAAACGCCGTTGAGTGAAAGTCAATGGATAGAGGCTATTCATGCTAGTCTCCGAGCCGCTGTTGATAGCCATCTTCATGTGGCTGATGTGCCTGTGGGGGTGTTGTTATCGGGGGGCTTGGATTCTAGTTTGTTGGTGGGTTTGTTGGCTGAAAATGAGAATGTGGAAAATTTATTAACATTTTCAATCGGTTTTGAGGATGCTCCTGAGGAGCGGGGTAGTGAGTTTGAGTTTTCTGATCAGGTGGTTGCTCGTTATCAGACTCATCATCATCGCTATACTATTCCCAATGAGCAGGTTTTAACGCGCTTACCGGAGGCTATTGCTGCTATGTCGGAGCCGATGGTGGGACAGGATGCGGTGGCGTTTTATTTGTTGGCGGAGCGGGTGTCGCAAACGGTGAAGGTGGTGCAAAGTGGGCAGGGGGCGGATGAGGTTTTTGCGGGCTATTTTTGGTATCCGTTGATGCATGCTGCGGAAGGTGTTGATTTAGTTCGTTTTAAAAGGTATTATTTTGATCGTTCCCATGAGGAGTTTTTGAGAACGGTTCTTCCTGATTTTCATGGTGAGGATTATACTTCTCAAGTTGTGGCTGATTTGTTGGCAGAAGAGGGGGCGGATACTTTTTTAGATAGGGTGCTTCGTATGGATGTGACGACTTTAGTTGTGGATGATCCGGTGAAGCGGGTGGATAATATGACGATGGCGTGGGGCTTGGAGGCGCGGGTGCCTTTTTTGGAGCATGGTTTGGTTGAGTTGGCTGCTTCAATGCCGCCTGATTTGAAGTTGAGGGAGAGTGGTAAGTATCCTCTTAAGGCGATTGCGCGTGATTTGTTGCCGGCTGCGGTGATAGATCGTCCTAAGGGTTATTTTCCGGTTCCGGCTTTGAAATATGTGCGTGGTCCTTTTTTGAAATTTATGTGTGATGTGTTGAATTCTTCTGCTTGTCGTCAGCGTGGAGTATTTCAAGAGGATTATATTGATAGTTTGTTGACTACTCCTGAGCAGTATATGACGCCTTTGCAGGGGAGTAAGTTGTGGCATTTGGCGTTGTTGGAGATGTGGTTGCAAACGCATGTTGATTGATGATTGTGGTAGGGCGCTCGCTCCGCCTCCAGGCAGGTATTCCCACAACTCTCGATAAAAAAAACACTTTCTTGACGGTCATAATGAATGATAATATCATTGAAACTCTTTGTAAATTTGTAAGTCAGGAGTCGCTTGAAATGAGTCTTGTCGCTATACCTGCACACTTTGATGGTAAGCAAATTCGTTTAGATAATCGAGTTAATATAGAACCGGGTGCCAAATTAATTATTACTGTGTTGCCAATTGTCAAAAACATTGAATTGAAAAATGATGATTGGATGCAAGTAGCAATGGCAGGCTTAGAAAGTGCTTATGGTGACAATGAGCCAGAGTATTCGTTGGATTTAATTATTGAGCATAATTCTGATTATGACGGAAGGTAACGTAGTCCTTACGCCAATCACTCAAGCAGATGGCAAAGTTAAAAATCGACCAGCAATTGTCTTACGGAGCATGCCCCTCCACAATGATTTACTTGTTTGCGGCGTGAGTACGCAGTTACATCATTATGTTGATGGTTTTGATGAAATCATCTCTCCTAGCGATGCTGATTTTTCCTCAAGCGGACTATTGGCAAAATCATTAATACGACTTGGCTTTTTGGCAGTCTTGCCACGTCACCATATCGTAGGCACAATTGGCTCTATTGCACCAGAACGACATCAACGCTTGCTCAAAGCACTGAGTAAATACCTTACTAGCAATATTATGACTTGACAGTTGTTTTTTGCTAGCTAGCACATTCCTGGTTCCCACGCAGGCGCGTGGGAATGTTGGAGATGTGGTTGCAAACGCATGTTGATTGATGATTGTAGTAGGGGAGAGTTATTTAAACAATTTTTCGATTCCTCTGACGTTAAGAAAAACTGGGTTGTCGTCTACCAGTTTTTGCCTATCAATTTGACCTTTTGGCGTAATTGTAAAACGTATATTGCTACATTGAGAGGCATCGGTGTTACATGCAATAAATGTTAAGCCGGCAATTTGTTCGTAGAGGGTGCCGATAATTGCTATTTGTTTTTCGCCTTTAACTGGTTGTGTAGATACCAGTGTACATTGTTTGTTGCAGTCTACGGTAATATAAAGATTGCTTTTGTATAGTTCGCCCATTTCAGTTAAATCACGCCAGTTATTTGTCTTTCTATCATACCAATAGTGTTGCTGTGTATTACCAAATAGTACGATTTCTCCGCCTTCAAAAGGCTCATCGGGAGGAATGATGTCAATTTTGGGCGGTTTTTCTAGTAGGGTAGAGAACAAAAAGATAAATAGGATGTCCATTAATATAATGGTGGGGGGGCAGCTATTAAACTTCGACATTTGAGTCCTTAATAATATTCAGTGCCAGATTGATCACGTAAATTATTCCGCCGAACATTGTAGTCAAGACTGCATCATTAAAAGCGGCTTTAAATACTTCTGTCAGTTGTCTGGTAGTACCGTCAGCAGATGCCACCGCTGCTGCATAGGAAAAGGCGTAAAGTGTGCCGACTACGCCAATCACAGGTGGTGAATCAATCGCCCAGCGTCCAATGCTCCCTAGTAAGTTTTCTAGATTTTCAGTTGTTCCAATCAGTACGTACAATGTGACACTCGTTTGAGCCCATAGGGCTATAAATTGTAAAAGATAGATTATCTGAATAAACAATTGCTTTGATAGGTGGCAAAGAGTGGGAAGGTAACAAGTTTCAAGGTTTTCAGTTTGAGCGGCGGGAGCGGGGGGGTTGTCAGTCTGTTGTTGTGAAAAACACGCCAGTTTTTTTTGAATATCTTCATTCTGTTCTAAACAGTTGAGAGTTTGGTTGTGGTTGGTATCCGCTTTTGGTACAAGTTCTTCTTTGTTTGAAGTGTCATAATGAGCTGGTGGCATTGTCACGGTTACAATCAAGAAAAATAAGGCGATTGCTGAAATGAAACCGCCTAGTATGGATAAAAATAAGCGTGTGATCATCTATATTGATACTCGGGGCGCGTGTATTTCATGTTAAGCCAGCCGAATTTTAGCTGACCATTTCGCTTGTAGGAAAATTTTCCCCATTTATTGCCATTATTACCGATTATTCGAGTTATCAAGCTTAAATGATGATTTTGATCCAATCTATCGAGTTTTGCGCTTTTTGTGCCTGTCAACGGATCTTCTCGGACGTTGAGGCGCGATGAGTTGACGATATAAGCTGTGCCCCGCAAAGACGGATTGTGGCAATTGTTGGTGTTGGAAACTGTTTTGAGTTCTTTAACCCATTGTTCCACTTGTAGTAATAATTCTTTGAGTTTGTTCCTGCAGTTTTGATCTCTTACCGATGAGCGCAAGCCTACAAGATTTCCCCGTACTTCTGTAGTCGTGGTGGCAGAAGAGAGGTATTTTAATGTGGGCTGATCACAAGGATTAGTTGTAGAGGCTTCATATGCTGTTTCGAACCATCTTTCGATAAAATATAGGTTGTTGGGAAGTTTGGTAGAAATGCCTGGCATTTCTTCGTTTTCACAAGTCTCCAGCCAACTTAAGTCTTCTGGTTGTAATAGAGCGTTGTCTTCTTGCCAATTAAAGTCTTCCGCTTGCTCCAGCATCTCATAGGCGTGGGCAGTGCAACTGTATAGGATAAGTATGCCTATTATTAATGTTTTTGTCATGTTTGTTCTCCTGAATTCAGTAATCTAGTGGCTCTAAATATTTTGGTTTACCACTAACCCATCCCGTCTTAACCCCATCCTTAGTAGTGTCAACGCAGACGCATATCCAAAAACTACTCTCACAAAGTTCATTAGTTTCTGGTGATAATAATTGATAGACGATTGTCCCCTTATCTAATGAAGTTAATACATTGCTGTTTGTTCCAGGTTCCTTCCGTAAACTTAGACCATGGATTTTTGTTTGATACTTCTCCTTGGATAAATCTTCCAAATCGTGACAACTATTAACTCTGGATGTGCTATGATTTATTCTGCTCCTGTGAATCTCATCAGTGGTGGATGGCTCATCTATAAGAGGAACAGGCGCATAGGGATTATTCCCCTGTGCTCGATATTGACGTTGTTGTTCCACAGGAATACGCAACATGTCGGCAAGTTCGCGCCCCATCTTATATAAAAGGTTTTGAGAATAGTTATTGGGTGCAGGTACCACTATGCGTCTGCTTTTTATGTAAAAGCCATATATCCCATCCCTGAAATCAGCTGATTGTATTTCATCTAAGCTAAAATAATCATTGCCTACACGAAGAGATAAAGGCTTGTCGGGAAAACGTTCATAAGATGGGCGAGGTTTAATGACTTTATCTACAAATTTCGCTTGCTTGCCTTTTTTTCTGCCTTCAAGGATGTAAAGTCCCTCATTCATGTTTTGCGCTCCGAAGAAAAAGATTTGCTCACCTCTCCTGAGTGGCTTGTCAAATCGTTCCAATACGCTTGCTTTTGTCAGTTCTTTCAGCTCCTTGAAATTGCGCTGAAACGCCTTGTTCAGTTGTTCTTGTAGTCGTGACACATCTTGATTATGACGAAATTGCTTGTCTAATACTCCGATGATACGCTGGGCGTTTACAAAAGCACGCGCACGTTCAAAAGAGCGATGAGAAGGCTGATTGTCGATTGTCGCAAAATAATTTTTTAGGGTTAAGCAGTCAATTTGGTCCGATTTTGTACCTCCTAATATCCGCGTTCTATGAGCATTCAACGCGGTAGAACATAAGGAGGTAGCATATAGCGTGTTCACTAAATCGGCTTGTGCGATTACCGGAAATAATATGGCAAGTGTAGTGATTGTTTTTAAATACATTTGTTTGTTATCCTCAAAATCTGAAAGCGTCAATTTCACTATATTCTTTAGCACTTCTTGCTAATCTGGCGGTGCATTTTTCCAGTTCAGCAGCTTGTAGTGCTAAGATTTTTCTACTTGGATTGTTGTGAGCGTTGTATTGCTCATATTTCGCCTTGAGTTTGTTACAACTTTCATATTCAACACGATGTAGATTCCGTAGATGTGCCGCAGCAGTTTTATCGGAAAATGCTTGTGTTGATGTCGCCGGCGCAGGCATTTCTGCCTTGGTAATAAAATAAAAGTCGAAATCAAATAGATTGATTTCAGTGCCGTCATTACCGAACCATAAGCCTACCAAAGCACCGACAATGCCCAAAAAAGAAATGTTTTTGAATATTTTCATGGTCTTAATCTCGTGTATCCAGCATCGACTGCCACCACGCTATTCTGGCTTTAAGTGTTTGGCGGCTCTTTTCCAAAGCTTGTAAGCTGATAGTTTCAACTTCAATCATTCCTTGCACTTGAATGCCGCTTACAATCTCGGCTATCTCTACCGTAGTGTCCACTATCTCAGATTGAATCTTAATCATCTCAGATTGAACCCTGTCTAACTGTATTTGTAATTGAATGATTTTGTCATAAATTGACGCGGCATCAGGATTAACTGCTGGTTTTTCAAAACCGCTTTTTTGTGGCAGGCATGACGATACTTCCCGAATTTTGCCCGTACTACAGCCGCCGCAAATGATTACGATTCCAACAACAAGTATATTAAATACAGTTAAACACGATTTCATCATCAATAGTCGCTGAATGGATTTCTTCTATACTGTGATGGTTCATCTTGCTGCCCAAAAGTAGAGCGCCAAAATTCGATTGCAGCCTCAGTCTTTTCACGGCTTGCTTCCAAACCTTCGGCAGAGATTGCTCTAACTTCTGCCTCTGCTTTTAATTCATTAACCTTGGTTAATATATTATTTAAAAAATCACCAGCGTCGCTGTGTTCAATAGTACTGTTTGCCACCCGCCTGGCGCATTTGTCCAGTTCGCGTTCTTGGAGTTTTAATATGCGATTACTTGGAGTTCTAATAGCATTCATTTGTTCATACTTGGTTGCCATAGCCTTACAACTTCCAAGTTCTACAAGGTGTGCATCTACTACTTTCTCAAAAGCTTTGGCTTGACTTGTGTACCTATTGGAAAGCCTGGTGGATTTCTGTACGATATGATTTATATCCCGCAGTTGTTGTTTAATGTTCTCTAAATCCTCAGTTAATTGGTCTATTTTCTCTGAGGCGGTTATTGTGGGATCAGATAAAATACCTCCACCCGACTGCGCGTAGCAGGCACTGTTCAAGAAAAGTATTAGAAAGACAGTAGTGGCTAAGCTTCTGCTGAGATTCATGATTATTGTTGGCATTGTCTTGATTCCCCTTTTATTTGGCTAATCGCAGCTTGAGTTGCGTGTCTATCACTGGGATAATAATCTAATTCCCTGGTTAACTGTTTTATCGCATACGCAGCTGCAATACAGTCTTTATTCCTAAGCTTATACATGGTATCTTTGACAATTTTTTCGATTGTTGCCACATTAGATTTAAGGCGGTTGTAATTTGTTCTGATGGAGTTAATTATGCTTTCATCCCCTATTCTCCTCTCCCAAATTTTTTTATCCTCTTCAATTATCTCCTGCCATGACGGTTGTTGTGCGCTTACCGATGCACAGCCCAAACCGGCAATCCAGCAGACAGATAAGAGAAATAGCAGTTGCATTCGCATGATCTCTCCTTGTTAAAGTCCAGTTTAGAAAACTGGCGATTTTAGTTGGCGCGAAAAAGTTAAATTGTGTTATGATTTAAATTATTCGCAGTTCCTAAACCATATAGTACAACGGATTGGGGGAACAAACGGATTGGTATTTTGAATACGAAGAAATCCGTTTACTCCCCTAATCAGTTGTACCAGTTATGTAGGGTGGGCAAAGTGTTTTCTCTTGCCCACCGATTGATTCGGGGGGCTGGTGGGCAACAAAAACACGTTGCCCACCCTACATCTAAATTGGTTTATATTTTAGTCCTTATCTGGCTGGACGGGGTTTGCAACCCCGTCCGTAACGTTTTAGATCGCGGAAATAGTGGGATTTAACGTTACTTAGGGGTTGCAAACCCCGTCCAGCAATATAAATAGTGGGATTTAACGTTACTTAGGGGTTGCAAACCCCGTCCAGCAATAAACGTAGCTTAATCGGCGGTATGTATCATACATAATATAAATTAGTTATAAAACTAACACAGGTTATAAATAAGGTTAGGCTGATTAGGATTTAAAATGATGAAAACAACTGATGAATTGTTTAGTCAAGCTGCAAATCAGTGGGATTTAGAAAATCTGTACACAGATTTGGCGTCAACAAAGGGAAAAAATCTCACGCCAATTGAAAAATTACATCTGCGCGGCTTGTTGTGTGGTTATAGTCCCGCCGAGATAGCTGAAAAACGCCAAAAAAGTGCTAGGGGGCTTGAGGTTGATTTGTGTAAAACTTTGTATCAGTACGTGAAAACGCTTGTAGAGAGGGAGAATGAAAAGGTAGAAAATTGGCGAAATATTTGTCAATGGCTCGATGATGCTGGTTATAAATCAGGCGCAATTCAATCTCAATTAAGTAATCCCATGCCCGTGGATGCTAAAGTTCATATAGAAAATATAAATATTGAAAATAACAAAATAAAAATAGATTTTGCTATTAATATTCAATTAATAGTTCCATTATCCTCGGGCTCTTCAAGCAAAGAGCCCGCTCCCCAGTAAGATTAAATTACTACCGATTTTCAGGTGATGTGATAAGTACCGAATCATGAATTTTATGGTATTTTGTCTGAATCAGAATTTACAGAATTTGAGAATTTGCAGAATTATCTTTGCTCCGCAAAGAGTGTAAGAGTGCGAGTCTAACCGCTAGATTTTTGTCTGGGGCTATCTAAAACATAAGGTACCACGACAAAATTATGTTTTTGTGGTGAAAAATCCTTAGTATTACGGGTTGCCAGTTTAAGATGATGGTATTTTGCCATAGCCGCTTGTAACGCATCTGGGAGTTTCCAACCATGCTCTTGCCGTAAACGGGCGGTTGAATCCGCAATCTGTTTGGTAACTTCTAGTACTGGAAACCGATCAAGAAAACGAATTGCCAACATTCTGGATGACTCATCATCAAACCCGGTTAAAACTTCAGCCCTTGTTATGACTGAGATAACGGCACGATCTTGGACTTGGTCAATATAAGTTGTTTCTTGAGGTATGCGGTTAAAGTGGTCAATGAGAATCACAGAATCAAGTAGTATCTCTTCCATCAACTTCTCTCCCATTCATCACGCAATTTGGTTTGATATTGTAGCCCATCTCCCTGTTGCCAAATACCACTCGTTTGTTTTAACAATTTGTTAAATTCTTGTTGATCGTGAGTAATTGGCTTTTCGTCTACAACAAGTACGATTTTGTGAAACCCAAGTGGAATGTCATTTGGTAATTTGAAAGTCACTGTTCGATCCTTTTGTAATTCAAAATTATAAGTCATTGTACGCATTATTAATCTCCAAAATATACTTCAGTAAAAAATGGCACTCATTTCTTTGCGGAGCAAAGGAACGATGAAAAAAATCCTATTTTTTCAAAAAATAGGATTTTTAAGCCGGTGTCAAAAAAATCGAAGGCTCAAGTCGGAAATACTCTTGTGTCGGCTCGATGAGCGCTTCGCTGAGGAGCGAACGAGAAAGGAGAATATTCTAACTCGTAGTAAGACTTTCCTGCGAGAGGGTTTTGATAAGGGCTGGTTTTGACCATGCAATACCATTGTATCCTTTGTTTATCAGTAATAAAGTCCGATGACTTTCTTTGGGTTTTGGTGAAATATTTTGCTTTTACCCAGCCTGAGCCCTTATTTGGGTGTCTGCGTTTGGACCATTTCCACAATTTTTCCCATAGCCAATAATCTAGCTTAGAGAATGTCTCACGGGATGTGACATGACGGTATTCATGAGTCCATGCTCTGATAATCGGGTTGAGTCTTCTAATAAGGGCTTCTTGTGGTGCCGCTTTCATTTTGTCGAAAACTTCCCGTATAGCGTCCCGATGTTTCTTTATGGCACTTGCTGATGGTCTTATATTTAGGAATTCTTTTTTGTATTTGCCCTGCGAGATGAGTTGCCTCTTGTAGTGTGCATTAATCCTTCTCTCCGCGTAGAATTGGATATTGTAAGTGAGAAAATCAAAGCCTTTTGTTGATTGTACCACTTGAGTATTGACTTGTGTTAATCCCCTGTCACCTAACCATTTTTTGAGCAGTTCTTGGCATTGTAAGATTATCTGGTTATCCTCATGAATAACGAGAATGTCACAGCTGTATCGAATCACCTTTAAGGTGCTGGCATTTTCGATTTCTGCTTTCAAATATCTTTCCATGCCATCCAACACTATGTTGGCTATTAGTGGACTGATTATTCCATCTTGCGGGGTGCTTGTTGGCTCTAAGTGCTTGTTATCCATATAACCCGCTTTTAACCATCTTTTGAACAGTCGTTTCCACCACTTGTCATTAAGACAGTTTAAAAAAAAATCGTGGTCTAAATTGTCGAAAAATCCTTCAATGCGAGCCCCAAGCACCCATTTAGGTTTTTCAGACAACGACTGAAATATGGAGTTGGTTGCATCATGGACACTCATTCCGGGTCTAAAACCAAAATTACTGGGTTCAAATTGGGCCTCATAGTATGGCTCCAAAGCGAATTTGACAAGGTGCTGGATGACTTTGTCGTCCAAGCTTGGAACAGCAAGCGGACGTTTTTCTCCGTTTTTTATGATAATATAATTTGTTTTTATAGGGTGGGCTTTATAACCACGCCAGTCCCTGCTGCTGCTATATTCTATCAGTTTGTTTGCCAGACGCGATTGTTCTTGTGCATCTTGGGTGACTTGGCGTATTGCAAGTAAAATAGCAGCAGATGAACCGATGTAAAGGAGCCTTGTTAAGCTTTTAGCTTTTCCTAATTTACCTGTTTGCACCGCCTTATAAATCCGCTTTTGGAGATTGAAGACTAGCCTTTCAATTATTCTCCAATCGTCGTCGGAGAGGGTATTCAAATCATTCGTAAATTCTGTATGCGCTTCGTTCATATTCAACTGGAAAAATAGTTTTTAACTGCTAAACTTTAAGTCTAGTAATGGATGTATTTTTTTTATTAGTACAACTAATTAAGAATTAAACGATTTTAAGGAATGGTTAATTGTTAGTTTTTGTATTTAATTCGTTTGTTTCTAAATTCCTTGTACTAGGGATTAGGTATAATTTAAACCAATAAGGATTGAATATGTCAACACAAAAATTGCGGTCCTGGGCACCGGCGTGAGGGTCTCACAAATAGATGTAGGGTGGATTAAGCGATAGCGTATCCACCTGATTAATCGTGAGATTTCGGTGGATACGCTCCGCTTAATCCACCCTACATGAGCTTTAGGTGTAGATAATGGATGTATTTTTTTTATTAGTACCTGATGTTACGCAGCCTCGTTCCTACGCTGCTTTAAAAGCACAGTACAACGGATTTAACGACGAGCGCATGGGAACGAAAATAAATTAGTCGCTCCCTTCAATACCGACTTTTCCGGAACTAGCAACACGCTCTTCTTCATACCGATTACGAATACAAAGGGCAAAATGTTGTTTACCTTCAATTGGGGAAGTCACAATCAAGGGTATTCGCAATTCATCTCGCCCTTCAAAATCCAAGGTCAAATATTTGACTTTGCCGTCACCTTTAATCCAAGACAAACTGGAAGGTAGCGCAACCTGGACCATATCACCCGTTTGATAACCCTCCGGTAGTGACACGACCAAATCTATGCGATCACCCGTTCTAACACGCTCTACCGTCATATCGCTGGCATTTTTAAACTCAATCCAGACCGGAAAATCGGAGCCATAGCTATACCAATCTTCCTCATGGATTCGTGTGGTTTCAACAGCGACAATACCCGAAAGCACTTGAATGGATTCTATAGGCTCATCAAATTGCGCGGCTTCACTCACACTCATTTCTTGATGACCATTAACGCGCACACGCGCTTCGCTCATAACAATCTTTAATATTCTTAATTGAATCATTAAGGCGATCATAGCGACTGAATCCATGGTCGAATAAAGTCGACCTTGTTCATTCAATTGACATGTGACTTGATTAGCAAATTTAATCCCAGGCTCTAAATCACCCATTGCAATCAAACTGGCAGCCGCATAAGCCAACTGGGTGCGATCAGCCACTGTATCTTGGCTTTTCTTTAAACTGGCAGTGTTAAAATCTATGAGATTTTCAATAAATTGCTTGACTTCTGTGGTATTTATCCCTACTTTTGCAAGGGTATAAGCCTCTTCAATGCTATGTATTTTTTCCGGCAAGAGTTGCATCTGATGGGCTTGGGCTGCCTTATCCGCCAACGAGAGCCCTTGACGCACCGCCTTGCGTAAAGGTCGAGAAATATCAGGGAGTTCATCTAATTCCTTCAAATGCCACAGGTAGCGCACTGTAGTCCTACTGAGGAATTCACTGATTTCCTCAGATTCAGGATAGACAGCGAATCCCTGCTCCGGACGTATCATTTTTTGCTCATGGGCAACGCCCATTAATATTATTTGTTCTGCCGTACTACGCTGTTCATCATTTTCAGCACTCAGATACATAAATGTCGCGGCTAAAATCTTGGCCGCCGTTGCTTCGCAGCTTGAGTGAGTATTATTGGCAGTCGCCGTTATCAAGCGATCAAAAAAAGTGTCGATACTTGGGAGCAGGCGCAGTATCTCACTGCTATCTATAGATTCGTCCTTGAATAACAAGCGTAATGTTTTGGGGTATAATTTGAATCGAGCCATATCGTTGACGACAACTTCAATAGAATCCCTTTCACCCGCCAAACTGTCTTCAATTGTTGCAATATAAGTGCCTGGTTGAACATAAAATTCTAAGTTTGCTTGATTTTCAATACTCAAAACGTCAATAGGTTTGCCATTGCATAGCGCAACCGTATTACCATTATGTGTCAAACTAATGACTGCTTTGGGAGAGCTTGTGATGGCAGTCAAGTGACCGACGATTTTATCGTCAGGGCAGACAAAGGGTGGCAATGCTAGCTCAATTCGCACCGGTTGCTCCACTTTAACAGTGGTATGAGTTTGTGTCCATTCCCCCTTTGCCATGGCAAAAGTTTCAACGGTCAAATTACCCTGTGAGTCTCCTAATGGAATCACGATATCGGCACTTTCATTGAGATTAACCAGTTGGTAATATAAAACGTTTTTATACTCAATATATTGATATTCTATCGCGTTTGTTTGATACTCTTTTCCAGGTTCGGTTTTATTTTCTTCATCTATGGAAAAAGTGTCCAAATATTGCGTAAACTCTTCGTCCGAAGATAAATATTCCCCCGAGGACAATTCGTCTAAATATTGATAGAATTCATCTTCTGGGGACAATTGTTCTTTTTCGGACAGTTCATCCTCCAGGGAAAACGTTTCTAAATAATGGGAAAATTCATCCTCGCCATACTCGTCTTCTGGAGGCTTATCACCAGAAAATTCTTTATATTCTGAATCATCATTTAGGTTAAATGTCTTTAAATAGCTGGAAAATTCGTCCTCTTCTGAATACTCATCGTTTTCAACAAAATAGTTGGAAAAATCATCACTATCCGCAGTCTTTTCTCTTTCTCTTAACTCTATTTGCTCAAGGATTTTTTCATCATCATGAGTGATTTCAAGGGCGCGTTCAATGAAGGATTCAAGTTTGTCCGCCTCGACTAAAATCGCCTCAATCTGCAGATCGGTATGGGATTGAATCTCGTTAAGCACTAACTCAGCATTTGTGGGATCAGGGAGGGCGACGAAGAGACAATGATTTCGCTTGAATAAAGGGAGGACTTGATGCTTTGTTAACAGTTTTTCATCAACCAGTTTGATAACTTCAGGGTTGAGTTCAACGCTTTCAAGAGCGATAAGTGGTATGCCAAACTTTTTAGCTAATGCGTATGGCGTGCGTGTGGTTTCAGTTCCTGAAATTGTTTGCAACATCTCTTCTGCACGCGCTTTTTCGGCGAGATTACCTTTGGCGAGACTTTCTGTGAGAAGGTTATAAGCGGTGTCAGTCTCACCCTGATCTAAAAGCCATTGTGCTAAATCCGCGTGAACATTCAATTCCTCCTTGATATCAATGATATCATCTTTATCGGTAGTCAGGTATGAAGAATCGTTCAATAATTCTTCCATGGTTGAAAATGCTCGTTTATCCATGCCTTCAGTAGCCGTATCAATACTGCGCTTAGCAGCGGCCGCTAAACTGACTTCTGGCTTGTTGTCTCTAATACCCTCATCGCGCACACATAGGAGAACAGGAATTGTCTTGTCAACAAGACTTTTAAGACGCACAACTAAATCTGTGTGTGGTCGAATGCTCTTAGGAGTTTCAACGCTCAATTGAAATGTTTGAGGCTTAATAAAAGTGGTGTAAGCTTCAAAAGCTTGTTCATTCACGAAGCCACCGACAAATACCGTACAAAAAGGACTGTCTGTTTTGACTGTGATGGTGTCACCCGCTGCTACATCTCCCTCTTCTTGTATAAGATACTGACCAGAGGTCAAATCTAAAGTGACCAAGACTAACGATTCCATGTCAGTGTTGACTTGGATGAGACGCTCATTGGTGACGATTTCTTCAACAGTCAACGGTGTTGCGAAAAAATCGCCTTCCATCAAGTATCCACCTTGCAGCGGCAGTGCCCTGGCTTCTGAGATCAATGAAAATGATTGTTCTTTGCCCAATTCATTGATTACAGATTGTTTATTTTCAATAATTTGAGGAGTGCCGGGGATTGGCACCTCAGTGATCCGCTTGGCATCGACTGTCACGCGCAAACTGAATGGTCCGCTCCCGCTCATCGGTATGCGGCCCACATAGTATCCTGGGGTGACTGCTTTAGGTATGGTGTCGGCAATCTCTAAACCTTGTTCTATCAGTGTTACCATGAGTTTGCCTTCAAACGGCATTTGATAACTTTCCACCCCCAATTCAAATAAAAATGTTGCAGTCTCTTTTTTAAACTTGTGCTTGATGAGTTGAGCAGAGAGAGGTGCTAAGTGGTCTTCTGTGACTGTGAAGGAGGCGGGTACACAGATACGGCGATCAGTTATTGACAATTGCGCTTCGTAGGCACCAGGTGGTAGCGTTGAAAGGGTTTCAATGCCAACACCATCTGTGAGTTTGACCAGTCTTTCGCTGAACATTTCGCCATCGCGGTTGATTGTTAAGCGCAAATCCTCGGGCGGTGTGGGGAAGGCGATGAAAAAACGCACTGTGTCTTGCTCGGCGCGGTAGAGATTGCGGTCAGTGACAACACAAGCGATTGGATCAATGTCCCGATGTTGAGGTGTAATGGTCACGCCATCCAGTTTTATTGCTTGATTAACTATTGGCAATACATTGTTTTTAATATATTTTTTGATTGAAAGTCGCTTAAGTCGCTCTACGCTAACGGCCTTTTTCTGCTTGACGAAAACAAAGTAGTGCCCAATCTGTAAATCGTCTTTTATCTGTTCAGCACGTTGTTGGTCGTTTATGGTGATTTTAAAAGGATATTTCATTGGATTGTTATATCTCGGAGTCCAAGATTTGTCTTGGCAGACATCCAAGATGAATCTTGGACTCCAAAATTGGTTTGATGTGTTATTCTAATCGTCACTTATATATTGAGCACCCCCACAAAATGAACTGTTTTGTCATTTGAACGGTTTTGTCATTTCGACGATAGGAGAAATATGTAGCGGTACCAATAAGATTTCTCCTATCGTCGGAATGACAAGAAAAGCACAAATTGTGAGGGTGTCAACTATAGTTTATCAAAAGAGTTTTTGTGTAGCCATGAAACTGTCTATTATCATTCTTGCAGCCGGGCTTGGCAAACGTATGCATTCTGATATCCCCAAGGTTTTGCATCAACTTGCCGATAAACCCTTGATTCGCCACGTCGTTGATACTGCTTTAGCACTTGAGCCGGATAGTATACATATTGTTTATGGGTATAAGGGTGAACAAGTCCGTGAGGCGCTTGCTGATGCCAATATCAATTGGGTAGAGCAAGCTCAACAATTGGGGACAGGACATGCTGTTGCTCAAGCCATGCCTGATATTGCTGATGATACCATGGTATTAGTGCTTTGCGGTGATGTTCCATTAATAAGTTTAGCAAGCCTCCAAGCCTTATGTTCACAAGCCAATAATCTTGGCGTACTCACCGTCCTTTTAGACAATCCCCAAGGCTATGGGCGAATTGTCCGCAATGCTCAGGGACAAGTAGAACGCATCGTTGAGGAAAAAGATGCGACTTCGTCTATTAAACAAATTAAAGAAGTCAATGCCGGTATATTCATCGTATCTGCCACCCATTTGCGCCGTTGGTTAGCGTCACTCAATAATGATAATGCCCAAGGTGAATATTATTTGACTGATATTATTAGTTTGGCAGTGCAAGAAAATGTGCAGATTCATACCACAACTAGCGATGATGCTTATGAAGTGATGGGTGTTAATGATCGCCTTCAATTGGCAAGCTTAGAGCGTTATTATCAAACCCAACAAGTTAAGCAGCTTCTCTTTGCTGGTGTCACAGTACGTGATCCTGCCCGTCTTGATATACGTGGCACGGTACAAGCCGGGCGTGATGTTTCTATTGACATCAATGTGATTCTTGAAGGTGAAATCAAGCTCGGTAATCGTGTTAAAATCGGTCCACATACTGTGATACGCAATGCCAACATTGGTGACGATGTCGAGATTTTATCTCATTGTGTGATCGAAAATGTTGTGATTGGTGCCGCATGTCGAATTGGTCCTTTCGCTCGTTTGCGCCCTGACACTGTATTAGCGACGCAAGTGCATATTGGTAATTTTGTTGAAATTAAGAAATCAACTGTCGCACAGGGCTCTAAAATTAATCACTTGAGTTATGTTGGTGATAGTGAAGTCGGTAGTGGTGTCAATATTGGTGCAGGGACTATCACTTGCAATTATGATGGTGCGAATAAACATAAAACAATTATAGAAGATAGGGCTTTTATTGGCTCTGATACGCAGTTAGTCGCGCCAGTGACGGTGGGAGCAGGTGCGACTATCGGTGCTGGCTCAACGATTACACGAGATACGCCGCCTGATGCTTTGACAGTGAGCCGTACACCACAAAATACAATAGCGGGTTGGCAACGCCCTGTCAAAAAGAAAAAGTGATTAAGCCTCTTGACATCTAGGCTCCATTGCAATAGAAAATAGAGTTCCCATTGCAACCAAAGGTTTATTCTCCTTGAGTGACATTCCGATAAGTGTGCTATTTGGCATACTGTTTTTTCTTATTTTATCTTCTGGATTTTTCTCCGCCTCTGAAACCAGCATGATGGCGATTAATCGCTACCGTTTACGCCATCTCGTGCAAAAAAAACATCGGGGCGCACGGCGCGTCAGTCAATTATTAGAACGCCCTGATCGCCTGATTGGTGTGATTTTATTGGGCAATAATTTTGTCAATATTTTCGCATCCTCAATTGCCACAGTGATTGCTATTGAATTGATGGGAGAAGCTGGCATTGCAATTGCTGCGGCATTATTAACAGTGGTCATTCTTATTTTCAGTGAAGTGGCTCCTAAAACGGTAGCAGCGCTCCATCCAGAAAGGATTGCATTTCCTGCCTCATTGTTCATTAAACCCTTGCTAAAATTGTCATATCCTTTGGTATGGATGCTAAACTGCGCGGCTAATAGCTTATTGAAATGGGTAGGAATTTCTGAGCAAAACAAAGATAGCCATCATTTAAGCCCTGACGAATTGCGTACTGTGGTACACGAGGCGGGTGGACTTATCCCTCAGCGCCATCAAAGCATGTTGTTGGGCATTTTAGATTTAGAGAAAGTGACGGTTGAAGATATTATGGTGCCGCGTAATGAAATTATCGGTATTGATCTGAACGCACCACTTGAGAAAATTACCGAACAATTAGCCACTAGCCAACACACTCGTTTGCCACTGTACCGTGAAAATATAGACAATGTTATTGGTATGGTACATCTGCGTCAATTATTACGCTTATTCAAGCACGAAGAATTCAGCAAAGAAGCATTGGAAAAAACGGCGCACGAACTTTATTTCGTCCCAGAAGGCACACATTTACACACGCAATTACTGAATTTTCAACAACATAAAAAACGTAGCTGTTTAGTGGTGAATGAATATGGTGATATTCAAGGTTTAGTAACCCTTGAGGATATTCTCGAAGAAATTGTTGGTGAATTTACCACAGATCCTGATAGCTATACGCCAGACGTACAACGCCAAAAGGATAACACTGTTCTCGTTGATGGCAGTATCACGGTGCGAGAATTTAACCGCGAAATGCAATGGCATTTACCCACCAATGGCCCCAAAACGCTTAACGGTTTGATTTTAGAGTATTTAGAAGTAATTCCAGAAGCAGGGACGAGTTTGCTTTTAGAGGGGCATCCGATAGAAATTGTACAAATGGCTAATAAGGCTGTGAAAACGGTGAAAATTAAGCAGCGAGAGCAGCAGTCACCGGCACCTGTGGAAAATCTTTGAGCTTTGGACAAGCGTGATAAATCCTATTTTTTAAAAAAATAGGATTTCTTTGAAGATAGGAAGGCGTTATGACTGTAAAAGAAAATCTGACTTTAAAAGAAAAATTGCAGATATTGAAAGACAGAGCCGCCAATAAAATTGATTGGGAAATTGAAAAAGAAAAATGGCTGGTATCTGTTTCAAAACTTTATCAAGTCATTGAAAAATGGGTTGATGAGTTAGTGACTGAAGGATATATCCAAATCGCCAAAAAGACGATTACGGTGACTGAAGACGAAGTGGGTGTCTATCAAATCCCTCAATTAGAAATCGCTTATGCTGGTAAGTGTGCTATTCTCGAACCTATAGGAGTCGATATGGCCTTTGCTGACGGCAGAATTGATTTCTATTTAAAGGATAGAAAAGATAAAGGGTATGTATTGCTCCTGTGGAAAGATGAGGAGGGCAATGATGACTGGCACCTTTACAATGAAAGGAGTCTAAGCCAGAAAATCTTTCCATTTAATCAAGCCTTATTTGAGGATACACTAGAACAATGGCTTGATCAATTTTTGTGGTAAATGTTATGAGCTTTAAAGCCAAATTACAAAAAGAAAAAGTGAACAACAAGGCAGCCACCGTTAATGATTGGGAAATTAGAAAAAAGAACTGGCTCGCCTCGGTTTCAAAGCTATATGAAACCGTTGAACAATGGTTGAGTGATTTGGTGAATGAGGGATATATCCAAATCACTCAGGAAGAAATGACATTATCTGAGGAACATATTGGAGAATATCAGATTGCGAAACTAGAAATACTGTTTGGCAATCATGCTGTTGTCTTTGAACCGGTAGGTACCCGTGTCACCCGTGCTTATGGGAGAGTTGATTTCTTTTTGAGGGGAGAAAAAGCGAGAGGATTTATGCTGATCTTGACAAAAGATGATGAGTGGCGTGTTGTCAATAGAAATACGCGGAGTGACATACGTCCTGTCTTCAGTCAACCATTATTTGAGGATGTATTAGAGAAATGGGTCAACCAGATATTATAAAGAACAACCCTGAACTTAAAAAGTGTTACGACAACTATAATTTTTTATTAAATTTGTTGACTCATGCCAGAGCAAGAGCCCTATCTGACAAGTCCAACGAATTTATAAAAAATTATAGAATACCTGTTGTTCTTAAAAAAAAGGCTAAAAGAGAAAAAAACATTGAGGACTATTTTGCGGAGATCGAGCAGGGGATAATTGACAATACTTTCATCAATATGGTAGCCACGTTTGAAAGAATTGTCTTTTCAAAGCTCCCTAATGCCATTGGTTTGGTCAGAAATATCGTTGAGGATAATTACCCCCAAGAGGGGCTATTTCATCTCACCATTAAATCGTTTATCAAAGATGCCAACGAGATTAATAATCTCGCGACTGTGCAAAAAATGTTGAGTGGAAAAATCCCAGAAGAACTATCAGAACAATTAGATGAAATTATCAGTTATCGAAATAGAGTGTCTCATGGTAAGCGATTTGGTGAAAACACTGATCTGACTTTGGAAGATGTTTTGAACATTTTAAGTGAAATATTGCAAAAAATTGGATAGATTGTCAAATGAATATTGCCATCGTAAGTTACAAAGGAATGTCAAAAAATCCTGGAGAAAGAATGATAGACAAAATTCATTCTGTTAATAATTGGTCGCAAGCCATCTTTTTAAGCGCATTTTTTGGCTTGGCACTTGCCCTGCCCCTTGCGGAGGCATTAAAACAAATTTCCGTAATTCTCATTATCTTGCTAGGTATTCATCTTATTTTTAAGAAGGAATTGAATATTGAGGAAAACCTGCTGACTTACAGCGCAATCGGGCTCGTCTTGTCATCCCTGATAAGTGCCTTTTTTGCGTTCAATACCACAGAAGCTTTAAAAGCCTGTATTGATATTTTCAGGATTATTATGATTTTCCTGATAATAAAAACTATCTCTTTAAACATAAATCAACTTATTATTTTTAACAAAATACTTTTTTTTTCTATGATAGTTGCTTTGCTTTATGGACTATACCAGTTCCATTTTTTTCCAAATCCTTCCCCTGACGAAATCACCTATCTAGAACTGCACTCCATTGGTCATGTAAACCACTCATCCATCTATTTGTTACTTGTTTTTACTATTGCCCTTACTTGGTTATTTTGTCGGGATAATCGGTTTCCTGACATATCAATTGGGTTTTTGTTATTTATTATTATTGGTAGTTTGGCTGGTATATTTATCACAGGTAGTCGGGCAACTATGTTTACAAGCCTATTATTAATATTGTTAATTTTCTTACTATTTTTTATCACTAAACAGTATCGAAATACCAAGTTATTGGTAATATTAGCTATTTTAACCATTATACCGCTTATGGTTTTATTTAGCAGTGAATACAGCCTAGAAAGATTATTATGGGGATTTAATATGATTCATAGAGATGCCTTAATGGAAGCTTCTATACGGGCATGGCTGGAACACAATATTTTCTTCGGCATCGGTGCGGACAATTCTCATTATATTAATCCGCAAGATTATGATGTTGAATCGGTATTCCCAGCCATACCCCATGCCCATAATACTTATATTACTTATCTCTTGGAAAGAGGTTTATTTGGTTTTAGCCTATATATCATCTTCATCTTTTCTGTATTAATAGCCCTGCTCAAACAATATGCTAAAACAAAGGATCGTTTGGTGACGGCTGGCCTATTGATTTGGTTAGTAAATTTTTTGATTTCATTAGTCAACACCACATTTCACGATGAAAATGCTTTGTTAATGGTATTAATTTGGGGATTGGCTTTAAATCAATATCTTGGAAGTACAATACAAAAAGTAAAGTAAGTATAGTCAACAACGCCGCGGGAAACAGATTATATAATGCTAAACCAATTGAGATTACTTTGTGTCACTATACTCGGCTTGAATACGCTTGCAACGCCTAGCTTCGCAGATCATGCTGAAACCAGCGCTGACAACAAAGGAATAAAAATCGAACAGGGAGACACGAAATTTAAAATCGGTGGCAGAATCGTGTTGGATCATGACGAATTCGACGGCGTTCACAACAACGGAAACACGGGGAGCGGAACCGTCTTACGTCGTGCACGCCTCACAATTCAGCACTCATTGAGCAAAAAGTTAGACGGCAAATTGATGATCAGCTTTGACGACAAAAACAAAAAAATCAACGTCAATGATGCATACATAAAATACAAAATCTGGGATGGCGTTGAAATGACGATAGGAAAAAGCAAAGCTGTTTTTGGTATGGAAGCCTTAGCCAGTTCAAAATATATACCTACTATTGAGCGTAGCATGGCTTCTGACGCCTTCGCCCCCTCTCGTAAACATGGTTTGACGTTGTTTGCTCAAGGTGGAGGCTTGACTGCTGCCAGTAGTGTTTATATTGAAGACAAAACCGATACTAATCGGCAAACTTACGCCTGGGCAGGGCGCGCCACCTACGCACCTATCCACACAAATAGTGCGGTCATACACCTTGGCTTAGCAGGATTATATCGTGACATAGGGGGTAATGATTATCAAATCAAAAAAACCGCCGAAGTTAACCAGGCTAACAAAATTGTGAAAAGCGGACTCACGGTTGCCGATAACGCGGCTCTGTTAGCACTTGAAACGGCAATCGGCTTAGGAGCATTTACATTTGAGGCTGAATATATGAAAGCCGACGTTGAAGCGGAACAAGCCTCTGATTTCGGAGATGCCGCGTACTACGGCTACTATGCCACAATTGGCTATTTTTTGACTGGTGAAACTTTCTCTTACAAAAAAGGGCTTTTTGGAAAACCGAAGTTTCGTCCTGGACATTCCGCTTGGCAATTAGTGGCTAAATTCAGTAACTTAGATGCGAACGATAATAACCAAGGGGTTGAAGTAGAAAATATCACTTTAGGTGTTAACTATTATCCTAATTCAAATCTGCGTCTTTCTGCTAACTATATTATGACGGATGTTAAAAGTTCTAATGCTAATCTAAATGAATACGATGGTGAAGCTTTGACGTTTCGTGTCCAATATTTATTTTAATGCAATTATTACGGCTCCATATTTTTTGGCTTGGCACACCATTCCATTGTTTTTAGTCAAACCTTAAGGGGGTATTGAATGTCCACTACGACTACAGTATTTCGGCGATACTTATTATCGGCTATATTTTTGAGTATGCCACCTACCGTCATCGCGGATCAAATGTCGGCAACTGTGCCACTAGAACTGGAAAAACCCACTCATGCGACACCTTGGCAACGTTATAGTGCTTGGAAACAAGCCAATTGGAATAACTACTGTAATTTAAGACAGGGGGTAACAAACCCAGTATCCTTTATCCAGCCCGTTAATCATCCGATTAAGGGTGATCCTGTAAATGGCAGAAAATTGATGACTCATCGCAAAAAAGGCAATTGTGTCGCCTGTCATATTTTACCCGATGTCTCTTTACCTGGAAATGTTGGACTTAATATCTCAAGCGTTGGCAATTGGGGATTGCCAGATGAATTGTTATTTAATTACGTTTACGATGCCAGGATTTACAACCCAACAACCGTCATGCCACCATTTGGCTCAAATAAGATACTTAGCAAGTCCGAAATTATGGACATCGTGTCTTACTTAAAGACATTGACAAAACCCGTTAAATTCGACAACCCTAAAGACAATCCGGAAAAACGTCCAGTACCGGTTGAGACGCGGGATAATTTAGATGAATTTGAAAATCCGGGTATGTTTGCTGTCACTGATGGCAAAAAACTCTATACTAAAGTTGGACCAAAAGGTAAATCTTGCCAAGATTGCCATAAAGAACCCGAAAAAGCCTTTGGCAATTGGGCTGTTCATATGCCCAAGGTTGAACCGCGTTTGAATAAAGTTGTTGGAATAGAAGAATTTGTTACTCGTCATGCGCTGGCTACGACTGGTGCCAAATATTTAGCCCAAACTGAGGAAAATTTGGGTTTGGCAGTTTATTTACGCTATTTGGCTAATGGGCAACCCATTTCCATCAATACCAGCGATATGAACACGCGCATTGCCCTAAGACGCGGTGAAGAGCTGGTAAAGCGGAAAATTGGTCAATTGAATCTAGCCTGTACGGATTGTCATGTGATCAGTTCTAATAAATGGATACGGGGACAATATTTAACCACAGTCGTCGGTATGATGGATCATTTTCCTACCTATCGCACCAGTCGGGCTGAAATTTGGGACATTCGTAAACGTTTTCAATGGTGTAACGTCTCAGTGCGCGCCAACGAATTGCCACCAGATGCACCTGAATATGGTGATATTGAACTTTACTTGACGGTAAAGAACAATGGGCGAATACTGAGTGTTCCTGGGATGCGCCATTAAATTTTGAACTGTGATTGATATGATTAAAAACCTCACAATCACATAAATCACAGTCCAAATTGGTTTGTTTTTTAAACATTGGAGGCACAATGAAGACTTCACGTAGAACCTTTCTTCGCAATACGATTGCTTTGGGTGTTGGGACAATTGTCCTACCATCAACCGTTATAGCAGCAAAAACAACCGTAATGGCAAGCGAACCGAACGACGCTTTCCAAGCCAAAACAGTTGGAGAAGCCTTGGAAAAATTATTTCCAGGAGCCAAAATAGAGGAAAGCGACAAAATCACTATCAAGGCACCCAAGATCGCAGAAAACGGCCTAGTTGTGCCGATAGAAATCAGGGCAGACATAGACGGGGTGGAATCTATTGCCGTACTATCGGAGAACAATCCGATGCCTTTGGTGAGCCAATTTCAATTTGCAGGAAAAGGCAAAGGATGGCTCAAAATTCGTATTAAAATGGGTCGCACTGGCAATGTTATTGTCGTCGTTAAAGCCGATGGCAAACTGTACAGAGCCAGCCAGGAAGTCAAAGTAACCATTGGTGGTTGCGGCGGTTAAACAGACAAAGGGGGAGCTCGATTATGCAATACAAAACACGGATACAAGCCAAGCTTAAAGACAATGTCACTAAAGTAAAAGTGCTTATCAAACATCCGATGAAAACCAGGGGCAAGGATCAAGATGGCAAAGCGACACCGGCTCACTACATAACAAAATTCATTTGTGAACACAATGGTGTAGTCGTAATGTCAGCAGATTGGAGCGCTGGAGTTTCTGCCAATCCTTATACTGCTTTCCAATTTGAAGGTGGCAAAGTGGGTGACAAAGTCAAAGTCACTTGGAAAGACAACCGAAACAACCATGGTGAAGCGGAAACTGAAATCAAATAGTCCAAGATTGGTGGGGTATACTTTTACCTGCGTGGTGCTGACGTAAGCCAAAGCTTTGGTTAAAAGTTCTTTTGTAGGGTGGGCAACGTGTTTTTTTTTTGCCCACCATCCCCAATAGGTGGGCAACAAAAACACGTTGCCCACCCTACAATATTTCTTAAGCAACTTAATGGCATTGGAGTTTTACCTGACGCAAGCCAAAGCTTTGGTTAAAAGTCAGCACTTTTAAGTACTGAGCCATGAATTATCGGAAATATTGGCAAAGTACAATACAACCCCTTAAAATTCATGGTTCGGTACTTATCTACTTATTATAAAGCATTAAGAGAAAAATCTATTCGCCTAAAAGGCGAATGGTAGGTGGAAATGAATCGTCGAGAATTTATACATCTAATGGCTATCGCTGGTGCCTCTGGTTTATTGCCAAAAACCCTAGCAAATACGCATCCCTACGATATACCCAATTTTGGTCAAGTGCGTTTACTCCATTTTACGGACTCTCATGCCCAACTATTACCAATATATTATCGTGAACCCAATATCAATCTGGGTATAAAAAATATGCGCGGCAGAATTCCGCATATCGTAGGAAAGCAGCTATTACAACATTTTGGCATCAAACCCAATAGTCGTGAAGCACACGCCTTAACTTATCTCAACTACGAAACAGCGGCAAAACAATACGGAAAAGTCGGTGGTTTTGCTCACCTAGCCGCACTAATAAAACGTTTACGTGGCAATTACAACCCTGAAAAAACCCTACTGCTTGACGGTGGCGACACATGGCAAGGATCAGGCACAGCCTATTGGACACGAGGACAAGACATGGTTGAAGCCTGTAATCGGCTGGGTGTCGACGTGATGACTGGACATTGGGAATTCACATATATGGCTGAAGAAATATTAGCCAATCTAAAAAAATTTAAAGGAGAATTTGTAGCCCAAAACATATTCGTAAAAGAAGAATCTTTATTTGAAGGAGCCACAGCTTTCGACGAAGATACTGGACACGCCTTTAAACCCTATACGGTGCAAAATTTAAAAGGAGTGCGTGTGGCTGTAATTGGACAAGCTTTTCCCTATACGCCAATAGCAAATCCAGCACGATTTATTCCCGATTGGACTTTTGGCATTCGGGAAAGCGAGATGCAATCATTAGTCAATACAGTGCGTACCCAAGAAAAGCCCGAGATTGTCGTAGTATTATCGCATAATGGCATGGATGTAGACTTAAAAATGGCTGCGAGAATCACTGGCATTGACGTGATTTTAGGTGGTCATACCCACGATGGCGTGCCACAACCGAGCCAAGTCAAAAACAGTGGCGGAATGACTTTGGTTTGCAACGCCGGCTCCAATGGCAAATTCCTTGGCGTACTAGATTTTGACGTAAAAAACGGCAAAGTCAAGGATTATCAATATCGCCTGTTGCCAGTATTTAGCAACTTATTAGCTGCCGATAAGGACATGCAAGCCTATATTGACCAAGTACGAGCACCATATTTGCCTAAACTGACAGAAAAACTAGCCATTAGTGATCAAGTACTATATCGGCGTGGCAACTTCAATGGCACATTTGATCAACTAATTTGTGACGCTTTGCGTATTCAAAACGATGCCCAAATTTCCCTATCGCCCGGCTTTCGATGGGGCACGACAATATTGCCTAACCAAGAGATCACGATGGAAGATGTGCTAAACCAAACATGCATCACCTATCCAGAAACGTACGTACGGGAAATGACTGGACAACAAATTAAAACTGTTTTAGAAGACGTCTGTGACAACATTTTCAACATCGACTCCTACCGACAACAAGGAGGTGACATGGTACGAATTGGGGGCATGGACTACACCTGTGATCCCACTCAAACTATCAATCAGCGCATCAGTAACATGACGTTGGATGATGGTACAGCCATTGAAATGAATAAACGCTACAAAGTAGCGGGCTGGGCAACAGTTGGTAGTCAATCGCCTGGCAAACCGGTTTGGGATGTTGTCGCCGACTATTTGCGTGATCGTAAAGAAGTTAAACTAGACAAAATCAACACGCCAAAATTGGTGAATGCGGATGATAATCCTGGACTGGCTGATTATCCGGTTTAAGAACCGAACCATGAATTTTGATGTAATTTGGAGTCCAAAGCTTCAGCTTTGGAAACCCACGTCTTTAGCCTTGAGTCTCGGGATTTGTCCCGAGGCGGCGTTTGGTTTATCACAAAAGGCTGATACGCAGCATGAAGATGGTCTGAAATTTTGCGACGACTTGATTAATCAATCTCAACTTGTGCCGGGCGGGGTTCGCAACCCCCGTCCGCAACGTTAGTTAAATTAAATCTTAAGTAGCATCCGCGTCGGAGATATGAAACGTCACGGGCGGGGTTGCAAACCCCGTCCGGCACAAGTACAACCCGTATTATCCGCCCGACTCTCCGCCGTTAAGCCGTTCCATTGAGCTGTTAGGGCGTCATTGCGCTACGATTCGATTTGATCCGCCACACGACATTTACGCTGTCCGTGTTGTCGCAGGGACTGACAATCGTCAAGTGCCCACGTTTGTTGCGCGGCGACGCGACGCAGGAAGAAGCGTTTCTATCCCCATCGACGCCTCCATGGGGCACAATCACCATGTACCATGATGATATGTCCGTGTTCGACGAATTAGATATAAACCGCCAGTGACAATTGTCGCCCGAGCAGTCGCGCGTCCGCCGTTGTTTACTCATCACGACATTCTCGCCGGACCTTTGCATGCAATGTAAATGGCGCCTCGAACACAGTCTGTAGTATCCATAATCGCTATATGAACTACCCCCTTTGACAAACAGCCAGTCCTGGTTATCCCCGCCATTTTCGGGCCATGTGCCGGGGGCGCCATCTTGAACATAGTAATCAAGATAGTCACCGGACGTGCCGTCGTCAAACAGTTGAATAATATCATATGAGTGGTAATGGTAGTACCCAGAGGCACCGTTAAACACATAAGTGTCACTCCACCTTTTGCCGTGGCATACGTCAATCCAGCTCGACGCATTGAAATCGGCCAACGCATATGGGATGCTGTTGGGGATTCCGTTTTCGACGAGCGTTAATTGTAAACCAATGTTCCAACCAGCGCAGTTGTGATTATACAGATCAAATCTAAAAGACATATTATCCCCGACAACATTTTCCACGTCGTGGACTACAGGCACATGGGTGCCAAACCAGTTTCGACCGTTCACAAGAGCGTAAAGCGAGTGATCAACTCCAGAAACATTGGCTCTTATCCTGTGAGTTTCAGGGATGGCCAGATGATCCATGTTCTCCGTCCGCCACTTCTTTTTTTGTTCCGACGCACTTATAGACGCCGAAAAATGCAAAAAAATTGCGACGGATGCTGCACAAATAAAACTTTTAATCATCATTTTCGCTCCTCAAAAATTGAGTCATTACAGTTAGTAAAACTATCGTCCGAGGCTAACGATACCACTCGCAACCGCCAACTTTTTTAATTTTTCCGACGAACGGTCGTATTTACCGGATAAACGTGGCCGCCGAAGATTTACAAAAACCGATTCCCTGGTGCCGGACGGGGTTGCAAACCCCGTCCGGCAGGGGCAGTCCTAAGCACTCTCGCTGTGAGCTGCGCCCTGGCGATAGATCAACGCCATTGATTTAAGAATTAATTTCTTTAGTTTCAATAGGAGATTCCTTTAAATCTCTATATTTTTCGGCGCAGCAAAAAAACCTAAGCCAACAGAATGGTTAAATGCTGGGCTATCTTATTTCGCTACGCCCAATAAGCCCAGCCAATAGAGTAGATAAGCCGTTGTTTATAAGATATTTCTTC
>Ga0209780_1000049_pt1 | contig 56815 bp, 44 predicted proteins | sample WorMetexBAHAMAS2_FD_187384 | JGI IMG/M metagenome (GOLD analysis project Ga0209780, IMG submission 187384) | Marine gutless worms symbiont microbial communities from Max Planck institute for Marine Microbiology, Germany - Inanidrilus exumae... | ecosystem: Host-associated > Annelida > Digestive...
GTCCTAATGTGTCGCTTGCTATGTGCCCCGTAAAACTCTCTTTGGCCCCCTACTTGCTAGACTCTGGCGCCTGTACTGCTGTGAAGCCTCTCTGTCCAACGGCGGCACTACAGAAGAACGCCCACCGCACGTGCCTTAACGTTCGTTCACACCAGATGTTCTGCGTTGCGGCGGCGTACGTCACCGTAACGCAGTTCAACGCATCCGGTATGAACGAACATTTATAGCAGGCCTACTGTAGGCCTACAAATTCGTGTTGAGATCTCTGGAGTCATGAGTTCACAGAATTCCTACAGCTATTGTAGAAACGTAGACAATACAACAAAAGTTTCTGGGTTCCTTGAGCGATTCGGAAAGAAAACATTTAGGCGAATATCACTGTGCTGAAGACTGCTGCAGGCCTACAGTTTGTCAATACTTTTGAAATCTCAATCGAAGTCTTCACTCTTCACTGCCGAATCGGCAACTCTGAGTGGTGTGTTGAAGCAACCGAAGCGACTCTTGAGACCTGTAGATTTATGACAAACAATAATACTTATTGTCATTATTCGCGAAACGCAACACCTCGAAGAAATAAAGCCTCGTGAAAAGCTGAGAAGTTTGGTGACAAGCAATAGGTCTAACACCATTAGAGCGTATACATAGGTTGACAGTGACGTAAATTCATTCCTATCTATTCTATGTCAGCTGTTCTGGCCGCCAGATGTAGGGCAAGGAAATGTAAACATTTTGCAGATTGCAGCACTTATGCCTACAGTCAGATCGCCAATCTCGCGCTACGTTTTCTTAAACCGATCGATTCAATTTTATTTAAATACCGTGACAAATCTTTACCAGTTAATTTCGCAAAATACGACATCATGCCTTACTACAACATAGAGATCGTATCATGTGATGTCATTTGACTTTGACTCTATACGAACTAGGCCTCAATTTTGACTAATTTCGTTAGAAGTAGGCCTATAAGCAGTGTCTCTTAAAATGTACCGATATCATTAGTTATTTATTTATTTCAATGTTAGATGGGTGGGTTATGTTCGGTGATTTATTAGTTCAGAAAAAGCTGTTACTGTTGGGCAAAACTTTCTTTTTGTTTTCTGTTCAAAATTCTATATATCGAATAAAGTATTCAACATATACTTTGTGACATTAAAATAAATGCACCAAAAATGCACTTGATGGCCGGAATCTGTATATAATAGGATCAGCTGAGAAAGGACTTACAGTCCTCTGCCTCCCTGTAGATTTTATAGGCTGGGGTAAGGGCAAAAGAATAGAAAAGATAACAGGGGAAACGAAAAGGAATGTATAGGGGAACGGGACCAAGAGGAAACACCACTATATAGATGGTTTGTTATACAGAAACGGTCTGGGCATATTGGTTTTTACTGACTATATGTGCAGCACAAATATCCAACGCCATAACCCACCTTTTGTGTCACAAAATTAATAGAAAACTTATTTTACTGTTTATTAGCAGTGACAACTACATCGTGACATTTTTTATTGTTTTGAATGACTCAATCGAGAGTAAACTGATTTTAGTGATGTTTAGTACACAAAATCCTGAAAAAAAATTTGACACGCGTAGTAATGAATTTGTCCATCACGCCTGAAAAAATGTCACCGCTCTACAGTGTGAAATACAGACCTCTTTTATCGGATCGAAGGTGCATTGCTCGCAATACGGATGGTTTTGAAGACAGCCAATAATAATTGTATTGCAACAACTGTATTTCCGGCAAGCAACATCATGGGAACTCTGAAAAGTGATAATCTTTTGCGTTGACACACTCTTCCAGTTTTTATCGCTACTATCAAAAAGTATTAAACTTTATCCACCACCGTGCTGTTCTGGCATTCAGCCCATGTGTTAAAAAGCGAGCCTCTTTTATTGATAATTGAGCAGACCTTTTAGAAATTCCGCAGCACGTAGTAATGAGCGAAATTTAATTAAAATTTCTCACCACGCCATACAGTCAGACATGCACTAACATGTAAAACGTTTTCGTTATACTGTCACTGTCACTTTGGTTACATGCAACAATTACTTCTTCGAATTTCTCAGGGTATAGTTGCTACCTCGTATTATAGTTGCACGTTTAGTAAACGTAGATAGAGAAAACTGGAATGCTGTGTGTATAACTACTAATAAACATCAAACAGCATGAACGATGGATGTAGACGAACTATAAACACCCTGCGTGAGAACTAGAGTGACCAGGGTCAGTATATAACTGACCAGTGCGCTGAGTCGCGGCCGCTTTACGCGCAGTCACAGTCAATTATTCCCGTCGCTTAGCTAATCCTCAGCGAGTTGCCGCGCTGTCACCGGCTTTAGACAATTGAAAGCGACGGCCTTCAGCGAACGAACGGCCGATGAATGCCGGCTGACGGACGGACCGGGTCAGGCGGATAAGATGAACTGGAGTTTGGAGGCCGCCGGTGCGGGACGACTATGAGATGCACGGAGACCGACTGACGGAAAGTGAGAGGAGAAAGTGTTCAATATTTCATGCCGGCGCTGCTTCGTGGCCGCGGTCGCTAATACAATCAGTTGCTATTAGGCAGACACGGCGACGAAGAACCGGAAACGATCAATAGTCATTAGCCGAACTGTCCGGCCCACCGACCAACACCACACCGTCATCCGTCCGCGTCTCGTGGAGGCGCTAATCCTGTATTTTATTGAACGTTTAACTCTTTGTCTGTCGCAGATGATAAAAGTCCAAGTCTCGACCATCAATGCGGCAGGTGGTGCTAGACAGAAGGAAAGAATATTTCCAAGAGGCGGAGCCAGCCACATCGTTCGACGGTCTTCCAAAATGCGAGACAAGAAGCTTAGCTATTGCCCAGGGACCGCGCAGCGTGCTATACATCAGTTGACATCTTGTCAACTGCTGCACATCTGCACAAAAAAATTCCATTTGAAAAGTAAGTAAGTAAGTAAGATTATTTATACACGGCGCTCCTAACTATAGCGTCACAAAGCAGCGCGGTCTCAAACACCAAACAGATGGAACCTCAGCAACCGTTTAAACTGTTCGAGACTGTCACACAGCCGTTGATGGATTGGCAGCATGTTCCACAAACGTGGTCAAGCAGCCGCAAAACACCGGTCGCCGAAACTGTTATTAGAACGTCGGATGACGCACGTCGCTATGTCGGTTGATCGGAGTCGGTGTGTGCTGACGTCGGGGGTGAGCTGACAGTCGTCTGCCAGGTACGCCGGTGCCTGGCCGGTCAGACACTGAAAGACCAGGACGGCGATCTTGAAGGTCACTCGTTGACACACGGGCAGCCAGACGGTTGCAATAGGCTGGTTGATTGGTTAGAGTTTAATGGCGCTTTCAACACAATTTAAGTCATATCGCTTCTTTAAGGTAGAACGATATTATAAATATTAAAATTTAATAAGTATTAATTCTTGGGGTAAGATAATTGAAAAAGAAACATACAACAATAACAGTAGATTTAGATTAAATAAGTAAAGTGAAATTAGGTAAATTATTTAATTGAAGAAGTGTAATTTGTGTAAGATTTCTTTTTAGTAATTATAGTGTTGATTATATAAGTCGACTTTTTAAGCAAACGTAGTATATTTTGACTGGGTGTATGATTGAAGATGTTTTTAATGTTAGTAAAGGAATAGTATTAACTAAGGTGTAAGTCAACTAAGTCAAGATGTAAACGTTTCTTTCGTCGAAACTCGTCCGTCCATAGCCGCCAAGCCTGTTTGGTCTCGACGTCATTTCCGTGTGACGTCAGCATACACGTCATAGAAGTGACGTAGTCATGTTGTCGCGTGGGGTGCGTGACGTGATATCAGGTGGACGAGCGACAATGCTTAATCGACAGGCGGCACAGTGTGACAGATTGTTATGACATTTCCTGGCAGTCTCGTGCGACTAAGCAGCTACTGAAGCAAGACGGACTGGAATCACGTAAATGCAAATGAATAGATGCACTATTCACTGTTGAGGTTGGTCGCACGAGAGCTGCAGATATTGGAAGTTAGCGGTCAGATGTAGCCTGTAGGCATCTGTGTGTCCGGACAATAATTTTTGAACTAAATGACCTTTGACCTAGATATTTGGCCAATTGATTCCTCTTGACACTATCTAGGTCATGTTCCAAAATCATGATCATAGGTCGAAATTTACAGTCACAGGCGTGAAAATGTTGATCAATTGGTCGGTGCGACCTCGAGGGAGGGCATTCTAGTTATTTTTAAAACCTGACATTTTCGATGTATTAAAACGAGTTGAAAATTTAGTACATTTAAAAAAGTTTTTGACGTGATTATCTATCAGCTGATCCTGATAGGTGATCCATGAATTTCAAACAGAGCTAACTATTCGGCAAATGCAGCATTCTATACGAATCCCACCAATGCTCCAGAATTTTGTACGTTGTAATGTGTTTTCATGGCGGCGAGGCACAGGTGACTATTGATGAGTGAATGTGGGATAGCAATTCTGAAGACCAATTTACTTAGTAACTGAATTTTTATTCAAGAGCTCCTAGACATTTTAAAATTCGAAATAAATCGTATATCAAAATACATTTGTAAAATTGAGCGATCTGTGAAGCCCATTGCCAAGTCGTCCCGGTCCACGGCACAGTCATAGCGTACCATAGTGTGTCGCAGTCCACTTGGAGGCAGGGGCGTCGTCAAGTCGACCCCACTTTTTCGAGACGGCGTTCCTGAAATTAATGCTGTTCCGGTGAGTTTGGGGGGCGAAGAAGGTGGTCGATCAAGCACGCAGCTTGCTGCTTTCGTATATTGATTCCAAAGTGGTCGTAAGTTGACTTTGGGAATTGGGTTTGCTTGCAGTTTTCCTCTCCCCATACTCAACCCCTAGTTTGGAAGGTGACCCTCCCCTTCGCCCATTCGCCCACTCGACTTCGTCCATTGTGTAGGCCTACGTAGGGTGAAGTGACGTCACGGTAATCTATGATCACGATACGATCTTCATGTTGTAGGGCATGATGTCGTACTTTGCGAAGTTAACTGGTAAAGATTTGTCACGTTATTACTGACCCGCCTAATGGGCCAGTATTGTTTTACTGGCTGACGTCTGTTGTCGTCGTCTGTAACGCTGCCGGCGTGCTGGCCGGCCAACCGCCGGGCTCGTGCACGGTTGGCGCGCCGGCGGCTGTGCGCATGGGAATCGGGCGGCCGACACTGCAGGGCGGGCCAGTACGGTTACGTCCCGTTAGGGCGATACCTTGCTTAAATAAAATTGAACCACTGATCGGTGATCTGACTGTAAATGCTACAAAATGTTCACATTTCCTTGCTCCACATTATGGCGGCCAGAAAATAAAGGTCGAAATTACGTCACTGTCACCTTACGTATACCCCCACTTCTTTAGACCTATCGACGTCTCCGGGTCAGGCTGCCGCAGCTGGTGCTGACGGTGGTAGTGTGTGGCCGAGACAGAGGCCGGCCGAGTACGCACGATCGGTCAGATCTCGCTCGTGCTCTCGACCTATTACCGTTCATCAGTCATTAGTCGCCTCGCTGCATCCCGCATCCCTGCTTCAGCACCAGCGCGAGCAGCAGCAGCAGCAGCAGCCCGCCATTAAACCGACCTGTCCGTTGAGACCGCTTCTATACGATCAGCTCCCTTGCTTTTTATGTACACCAGCCGTCCTGTGTGAAGTCACGAATACAAAAAACTGACTCCAAACGTCTAACGTTTTGACTACAAACTTTATTCTACAAAAATGCCGGAAAGCGTTAATGGTAGCAGATGTTTAAAAAGTTCATATTCTGACCTAGTTAGGTTGAACGTATTCTAGCAACTTTTGCTTCCAATAACAAAATGCAGACCTTATCTGAATGTATACTTTGTGCCTCATATTATTGTCTGCAAGTAGCAATATGGATTCTGCAAAGATGGAAGTCTGTCAGTGAAATAATTTTGTAAATCGGTCTACATTTGCCGAAGTTATGATCAAACGTCAAGTGTGTTGTTTTTTGAGACACACTGTATATTCATGGCAAGTGGCAGCAAACTTGGAACTCAAAACACAAAATAAACTTTACCATATTTATCCGACAATACCTTCTTACTTGAACCAGCAGAGAAAACGAAACCATGGATACCGAACCAAGATGAGAGGCGATTGATTAAGATAATGTGATCGATGGTATCAACGGCAGCAGAGATATCAAGAAGGCAAAGGCATGATACTTTATGTGATCCTATTGCATTGATGAGATGATCATGAATGTACAGCAGAGCTGTTTTGGTGGAATGATGTTTACAGTAAGCAGACTAAAGGAAAAGGTAAAGACTTCCCATACTCGTTACAGACGACGACAGACGACAGAGAGCACAACAATACTGGCCCATGGGCGGGCCAGTAATAATCAGTCAGTTCTGTGACTAAGAAGAACGCATTAAAACAATAATACCACGAGATAACATAAACAGTTTTAGTTACCAACATGCAAATTTAAGAACTGTTCACTAGAGTTGGGAAGTATTTAAATACATAAATACTTAAGTACTATTAACAGTACTTTTAACAGTATTTAAAAAAGTATTTTAATACTTGTTAGAACTGGAATATTTAAATACTATTTAAATACTTATGCCGGGTATTTAGTATTTGCTTTTTAAATACTCCACTAACCAAAACTGACATATCACAGCGTAGCTTATTAATAGAAATACGCCCCATTTTACTTACTGAATCTGAATACAAGCACAACTCTAGAGTATTTATATGTGGATGATAACAGCGAACTGTCATTGATCTGATTTGTATGGCCAATATTATTTGCTGCTATAATACAGAATTTTGTTGGCATTGCGTCTCACAGTCTTCTTAAAATATTTGAAGTATTTAAATACCATGTGCAGTATTTAGAAGTATTTAAATACTTAGTCCAGTATTTGGTATTTAAATACTATTTAAATACTGCACAAAGTGAAGTATTTCATAAAGTATTTAAATACTCTGGCCAGAGTATTCGTCCCAAAACTGCTGTTCACATGGTGTGTGTGCACAACTGTCGTACACAATACAGCACAGAACAGTTCTGATTATTTTCCCTCCTAACTCCAGACGGAGCTCACATGCTGTCTATTGGAGGGGATGGGTTAAAGAAAGAGAAAAAACATGCGAAAATATAATGGTTTAGGCCTACACTGCCGCTATAACGAGGGAGGGCGATCATATAGTATGGTCTGGAAGCATACGTTATCACTGGCACCAAGGAAATTAAGTGTCGCATCATGTAACATGACTATTTTGGTCATTACGTCAATATTTTGGAACGCATAGAGTATCTGGTTGAGTTGACTCGCGCCACAATAAGTGGCAAGTATTTTAATAACCTCATCTGCGAACTGCGTCAAGCTACCAAGAACATAAGACGTGTATAGCTACCGAAAGGTGTCCTGTCCTTTCACGACAACGAACTGATTCACTGGCTGGCCGTCCTTTTGTAGGTTTCGAACCGCTTCAGCATTCACCCCATGATCACCCTCTATACAATCCAAGTAACCTTTTGTTTACTGGTATGAAACCAAGTATGTCAAGATTGTTGTCATATGGGTCTATCGCGATGAATCCGAACCGCGTAGGAAAGATATAGAAAGATGAATAGACAATATAAAATACACGGATATGTTAATATCAAAGAGGATTTGTATAGAGAAGAATTTGTGGTACACACGGCAAGCAACGCAGAGCATCTGAGATGGGAACCGATATATCGAAGAAATCATCCATGTGGACCAATCGTCTGCAACTCAGGAGTAGGCCTAAAGATGGAAAAGACAAACAAAAAAAAGGAAGAAAGAAAAAGCAGCATTACATTTGAGCTTTATACACCGATATCAATCGACGGAATTCAGTCATCCAGCACGGTGTTCGTCATCAAGGCATGCACATCACTTATACGATTGATTGAGTTAGGGTTTTACGTCCCACCCGACACAAAACAGGTCATTTTGGAGACGTTCACTTATACGAAGCAAACGTGTTTCGTTGTGTGCTCGACGCTTGCGGTAAGACTAGGCTCACTGCAGAGCTGCTTCCAGCAATCGCTCATCGATCACATCAAGTCGACTTACGGCCTCCTGGTCACGGCCATGTCCTGGTCTCCTCGTACCCGGACTAATGGCTCCTCCACACCGCTAGCCCGGCCAGTAGATGGTCGTAAGTGCCCGCGGGTGCTAATACGACCTAGCGACCGTCGGCAGCTGACGTCGTCTCAGCTGGTACTCTGCCGCACAGCCGCTAATTGCTCGATCTTCCACCGCGAGTTCGGTCATTGGGCCGACAGCCGCGCATCGAGTGTCATTTGGCTTCAGCGCTCGCCTTAGCGATGTTCTAAACTGAAAACAATAGACAGTTTGGGAAAATAACTGAAAATTGCGAGCAAAACATGTCGAATAATTGCATAGCGCAAATTTACGTTGTCACAAAGAACCACAATTTAGGCCGAGTCGCAAGCATTGCATAGATGCGTCCTGTAGCCACCGACGTCGCACGTAACATAGTCTGTCTGTCTGTCTGTCTGCCTGCATCTCCTGCACTCACTACAAAGATATAAAAGGCGATACAAAATGTCGAAATGAGATGGTTTGGAGTGGTTAGGGTCACAGAAGGTCACTGAAAATAGCAATCGATAGAGCACATATGACTTCCTATTAGCGTTCTATAATAACCATATCCCTATCTTGCACCGTTTCTAAGATATAGCGATATATTGATCGAAAATCGCCGTTTAAACTTACCCCACCTCTATTTGGCGCCTCCGTTAGGTTTTACCCCGTAGGAATTTCGCCGAGATTTTTGGCGTCAGAAAACTATAGAGTCTCTGGGCTATTCTATGGCGTTGTTTGCTTGATCCTACGTTTAGCCGTTTTGGTACAGTGCCGGCTAGTGACAGACAGACGAACGGATGGACAGACACACGACGACAGCATAATTTTATACAGCGCTAGCATAGCGTCGCGCGGCAAAAAGGCACAACAGTACAGTTTAGACAATTATTCCAAGTCCCGACAAGTCTCTGCTGCCGCAGATAGACCCGCGCGACGCCACCGGCCAGTTTGTAACACTGACCGACGGTGACCGTCCACCTGAGTTGACAACACTTGCGATGGTCGACGTGCAGTTGCGGAATTTTCTCTAAGTCCAGAGTTAGGGACAGAGTTCCAGAGGGAAGTGCCCCTATTTCTGAAAATACCCGAATTACCTTCCAACACAGTGTAGGATAAGCCGAGGGAAGCCTCTAAGCCAAAAGACAAGCTCGATCTGTTGAGCTGTTTTGATACAACTCCCGCTTGTGACGAACAGACAGACAGTCTGAGACAGACACGGGGTCACAGCTACTACCACGCTAGCACAGCGCTGAAGACCGGCTTACAATTTTCAGTAGCAAATTATAAGTTACCACTGTTGAATTATCCATTGTTTATTATTGCCCTGCGTTACGTAACAGATCCAACCCAATGACCCAACCTATCCCGACCCCCGTATGACACACATAACACATCATTATCCCACCTACACATCTAGGTGCCGTTATTAATGATATGTGAATGATCCCTCTGGCACGTACTCCGTTTCGTTTATGCAGACCTGTTTCCTGTCTCGTCAGCGTTCTCAATGCGTACCCCGTAGAACGGAAAACGAACACTTGACACGCGGCCGACTGAACGAGAGCATTAACCGAACTGCGGACGGCGACCATGGTTGATAAACAACGTGGACCGGGGACATCGTTAACTGTAGATCATCATCAGTAACGTCTTTCTTCTGTCTATTGACGCCGTTAAAGTCCATTAGCGCCTGCTGCTGCTGCTGCTGCTGCCCGTACCGGCACACGTCACCATGGTAGCCTAGTCTTCCCGCTGTGCGTCAGACTAACTGATGCTAACGTTCAACAGTAGCACCGCCTATGTTGACCGCTACAGGAAGAAGAAGTTCTAAATCGAACGAAGACATAAAATAGCACTCCGGTGAAAACACGGGACAGGAAAATGCGGGAGCGATTACTCAAAGTTAAAAAAATTAAGTCACAAATGAAACAGGATGTCGAGCACATGTTAAAACGAGTAGGTCTATAAATGTTTTTCGTTACCAAAGAATGACGTTAAATCACTTGATTTTGTGGTCGCATGATTCCTTATGAAACCTTTTAGGCCATTGAACGTTGATGTTTTTTGTTAATTTTCTTTTGTATTATGTCGTATTGTACTGTGCTGTATTGCTTCCTGGGCAAATAAAAATCATAATTAACTGTAGATTATATGTTAATTGTATGTTGCCCCGTGAGAACCTGCTCATGCAGCCCAGTGGTCAAAGCACTCGGGCGCCGTATGCAGTAGAGCGTGACGCGCACAGTGGCCCGGGTTCAAACTTCAAACCTCAGCCCCGACCAAAAAGAATCATTTCAAATAATTCCGACGCAAATGATGAGCAGGAAAAAAGCCGGTTCGACGGTGTCCTCTATAAACTGCGACCGTTGCCGACACCTTGATCTAGTAGCGTCAGGCTGTTGGCCGCGCTGGCGTGGCTGAAGTAAATATATTTAACTGGCCACTGGCGCAAACACTCACGACGGCAATGTTTTTGTAACTCGTGACCTTGACCTTTGACCTTTTGACCCCCAAAATAAATAGGTTTCCAGGACTCATCTTGGAACATTTCTGTGTCAAGTTTGGTTTTTGAGACATCATGCGGCAAAATAACAGACAGATACACGGACAAACGGAGGTACAAAAAAACCCTACCCCAAGACTGTTATCGGAATGGATAAATGCGTGATTTTGCTGTAGGCTCAAAATGGTATGCAATTAGCAGCAGTGATTACAATGTAATAATGTATATAGGTCTTGCTGTCACCTTGGAACCAGTTTTTAATTGACAGTTATACATCTAGAGCAATTTTGGTACGGTTTAAAATTATTAAACCGTACCAAAATTGCTTTAGGTGTTTAACTGTCCCGTGCTTCGTGCACCTACTTGTTCAGTATAAGGTTAACAGGGTGCCGACACTAATTCCTCTTCGTCTGTACAAGATGAAACAGTGTTGTGTGATGTAGACAAATGTTGTTTACTTGTTTCGCACACGCCTCCTGTACACAACTGACCCCGCGTGTCTGTTCGTCTCTCAGTCGGCTACTGCAGCTGCTGCTACACGGCTGCGGCTACTGATGCTGTTAGCGATGGTCTCACTGCTCGTTACTCTGGTGAAACATCGACACATCTGTCGCTCTCGCCGGCGCGCGCAGTTGTATTTATTTCATCACTCCTGACACCACTTAAGTACGTGTTGCTTACCACAAAGGCCTTTATGTATCATGTCCGTCCACCGCCACGCAGGAGCGGACATACAAGGAAACAGGGGGTCAGGCTTCCCTAGCATCAGTTCCCGCAAAACTAGAAAGCCCTCGCTCGAGGTTGCACCGACCTCTTTAGCAAGAATAATCTACAAAAAAAACCACCCAACTGTTACGTACTACTGACAGACTGGTTAAGTAAGTAAGTAAGAATATTTACGTTCAGTAGGTGTCAGGTAAGGTATCCTACCCTAGTAAACACGTAGCGCAACGCTGGTACCCATTATATGCATTTAGCAGGGATAAAGACAACCACTTTTTGGAACAGGTTCACGAAAACATTTGGAATTGGAGCTAATCGGTGCGCTGATCGAATCGCCGATGCGTCGAGGAAAGGGATGAGGACGTAGAGCTATTCTTCTCCGGCATTAGTGAGATGCAAAGCGGTGAGGCCATTCCATTCGAGCTCTAACATTCTGAACACTTTAGACTCATTGCCGACTACTTTAGTGGTCAAGGTAGAGCACTCGGTTAAATGTTTGTGTGTCTTTGTGTCCGGACAATAACACTGCGTGGTCGGAGTCGAGCGGGGGCAGTCCGATCGGGGGCAGTCCGAGCGGTGGCAGTCCGAACCGGGCCGAAACCGAGCGCGCAAAGTCGGCCGAACGCGAAAGTACTCTGTTGGATCAAAAGAAATGACCTCTGACCTAGATATTTGACATGCTGGTTCACCTTTACGCTATCTATGCCAAGTTCAAAGTTCAAGGTCATATAATCAAAGTTCACGGTCACAGGGTAAAAATATTCATTTTCGACTGTTGATGCACGTTACGAGGCTACACGAGCCGACCGTGGCTATAAACAGACCCAGATTTAAAAATGTAAGTAAGTAAACCGAGGGCTGCTAGTCGTTCATCAGACATTGTTTAACGTAGCCATGATTTCAGCCTTCGCAACATAGAGAAGGTCCGCTCCGGTAAAGCACTGGTCACCGGCAAGGTGTCAGATGTGAACAGGATCTGCAGTAGTAACTTAACATTGAGAATGACATTCGTAGAAAATGCGCCAGACTTCTGCTAAAATGTTTTGCCTAAATTATTCGACTCCGTAGTTTGGGAGAGGCTTCAGTCCCTTCAGCCCCGCCCCCACGTGCGTATACTTTCAAGATAACGTTGATTAAATGTTGAGAAGAAAGCATTGAAAGCCGGCAGGCAATGAATGAATGCGTGGAGTATAATATCAGTTTCATTCAGTGAGGTATGCAGGATTCATTCAACAGGGGGATGCCAGAAGGAAACTGAGACCTCAATCGAGTGAGCGTCGCGAGCGAGAAAAAAATTTGACATTATATGCAGAATTTCGTTATTTATTGACTTTACTTGAAATATATACTTTTTACAACATTTTCTGTTGGTTTTCATAATAAAAGAGGCTGACTAAATGCATAAAATCAAAAAATAATAGAAATTTTTAATTTTTTTTGACTTTAAAAGAGAGAAGGCCTTGACCTACTCGCATCCCCATGAATACGCCACTGCTTTCATCACTTTTAATTAGTCTTCATTTTTTGTTTTGTAATAGGTCTACTAATAACTTTGTGCAGATGGTAATATCGACAACAATAATTAATGCCAGCTATTAGTAGTAATAGTGAGACGCAGTGAAACATTGTCAATATTCTAGCGACCACGCAACCACGCTTCAGCAGCAGCAGCCGCAGTAACAACAGTAGCAACAGGACAGCGTGCCGCATCAGCAGTGTTGGTCGACGGCTTGTAATCATCGTCGGCGGCGATGCAATTAGTGGCGTCTACTCGCCGTCTAATTATGTCAACAACGTCGGTCGTCTGAGATGACTGACGCACGAACGGACACGCCGGTTAATGAGCTGTGCTCAGGCGATGCGACACGCCAGCTGCTGCATTACGAGTTTTACTCTCTCGACATAGGCAGCTGAGTCTACGGCTTCTTATAAGACGCCGAATAAAAGTAGAATTTTCTTGCACGTGCATTTGTGAACAGTATCCGTTTATTAGATCAGTCATTGGCATGTCACAAAATGTCAAATCTATCTTCTGTACTTTTGTGACAAACCGCTGACTGATACAAAATGTGATAGCTATAGCGTATGTACATGTAAGTTGAATTTGCGGTTAAGTCAAATCAAATCAAATTTATTTGCAAGCACAAAATATTAGAGAAAACACAGGTGATAGACAAAACGTGAAGCAAATGGGAATAACAAGTACAAACAGGAGTGCTAGCAGGACTAAAGGCAGAGAAACTGCTCTAATATGAGCCTCTCAAAAAAAAAGAAAAAAATGTGAACATAATATTAGAAACTACATGCAACTTACAACATAAAACCCTAAATGAGTTAGTATGCACATCAACGTAAAATTCAATTATCACAATAATCGGAAAAATGCAATTTATTAACTTATGTCTGAAGGTTGCAACAGATTTAAACACAATACAAAACGTGTTTGATATTTGCTGTTTTAAGCAATTGTTTTTACAACCTAGAAGAAGCCAACACTCTCAGGAGTGCAAAAACACACGCCTGGCATGTTTTTGTAACTCACGACTTTGCCTTGACATTTTGACCCTAAAATAAATGGGTTTACAAGATTCATCGTAGAACATTTCTTTGTCAAGTTAGCATCTTTTTTTTTGCTTCAGCCTGCGTTCTACAAACGTAGGCTGACATTATCTCATGGCAATCGTCTGAGACGAACTTACTGGACTAACTTATCACCGCTTGGGACGTATCGGCCGGTTTCGGTACATAAATATAGTAGAGTTCAATATTCAGTATAACGTTATTATTATGTATGTTGTACGAAGTGATGTATGACGAATCTTAGCAAGTTGTTATATTGTAATGTGTTTAGACGAAGCGGGCATAGAGGATTTCGCTAGAATGTAGAATAGTGGTTGCTACATAACCATGCTTCAACAAGGCAATCGTAGATATCAGACTTCGCCCGCACTGTACAAATTGTGCAGCATTTGACCACCGCTGCTGAAGCGTATATGGCTAAGTTTCTTGTCTTTTTCGCTACATCGTGATGGTATAAAGTTAATCTAGTGTGACCGTTGCAGGTTTTGTATCAGTGACACTATTCGATTTTGTTTACAGCATTTTTCACTGTCGCGGTCGAACCAGCAACAGGCCGATGTAATCATTAACCGTTGTATACAATTAGTTTTCAAGCGATATGGACGGAGAGCATCGTACTACGGTTTCCCTTGGACCTATTTGGTGAGGACGGCGACGTGCGAGAGAAACAGTCCGCGAGATGGAGCGACACCGTCTCACGGTACTGATCAATCAACCTCCTGGCCGACACCGTCAGCAGCAGCAGCCGCCGCATCACCGACTCACCGAGATGGCGCCGAGACACCGTGGCAGTTACGTTAATCCCCAGACTGGGACAGCTCGCTACCTTCGCCGGAGCAGGACTTGAACCTTGCCTTAAAAAGTACCGGTACGGACAGTGCTTAGGCCTACAATACACGATACAAAGTTGCAGTTGCTGCGGCTCATCTTCGCAGTCTGTTGCACCGATGATCAGTAGCATCGACGCCATTGTCTGTAGGTCTCAACTCTATCACCATTAAACCCCGTCTACACCAGCAACACTGTCGAAGCAACAAGCAACAAAGTTGCACTGTTGCTTCGGCAATGTTGCTTCGGCATTGTTGTTGGTGTGGACCGGGCATTAGACTGCTGCCCGTACGGCAGTCAATGCCTTCTCGCCGCAAACGTTCAGAGAAATGACCACTAAGCCACGACAGGTGACAAGTTCTAGGATTAATTCACGTACAATTACCAATCTCATTATATCTTATAGAGCCATACCACGCATTGTTGGCTCTTAGTCTGTTATCTGCGTAATGATTTATGAATGGATAGAATGAAAATACGATGGAAATACGGTACAGTACTGCAAACATTGAGGTTGGTGTAAACAGTATGTATCGCAGAAAGTGCCGAGGCCGTAACCATAGTAGCCGCCCTTCCGACGTCATACCGAACTAGAAAAGCCCTCATCGAGGTTACATCTCATTTCCAGTTTTCAATTAAGGTCTGCTTTTGAACCATCGTAACAGAACTGCTTTTTAAATTTTTCTTCCACTTTCACGCAAAAAAGAACATTTCCTCACTTCCTCCTGTAGCCTTTAACTTTTACCTATGACCTTGACTTACAAACATGACCTAGCTAGGGTCAAGATGAACCACGTTGCCAAATATCTGCTTGAGAGATCATTGAGTGGTCATCCCAACACACACACACACACACACACACATACAAAATCCCGACTGGTCGGTAAACATCTCACTTCAGGCCCTGTCCTAGGTACCATTATGTCCCACAGTCGGTTGCAGAGGCTGGAAAGCTGGGCGTAGATCAATCAGATGCACCCAGTCACACGGGTCTCGGGTCTCGTCCGCCGTAAATCACATGCATCACCGATCGACGCTTTCACGCCATCACATTCGCCGCTGGTCCGCTCACGCATCATCATTTAAATAAGTAAGTACGTAAGTAAGTAAATTAATTTATGACGCGCCGGTACTGAAAATGAGGTGCTGAGCGGGGACCGGCGATGAAAAGGAAACAGTAACCGCTGCTAGTCTACTGCTGAAGGCGGTGCATTCACAGCGCAATATCAGAATGCTTGGAAGACTGTCATTTCGTTTGGCTGGATTGGAAACTACATATTGAACATATATCGGCGATCCTGTAGAATAGCGTTCTCGGTTTTATACCCCATGGAAATGGGGGAATTCCATGGGAAAATGTGTGAAATTGCATGGAGACTCCATAGAGTTTTCATATGTTTCCCCACATGGCACGAATTTCACATGGAATCATATGGAGTCTCCGTAAAAAAATTCACACGTTTTCCCCACGGAATTCCATGGGGTATAAGACCGGGACCGCTGTTCTGCAGGATCGCCCATATTTCTTCAGTTCAATGGCGATTTGATAGGCTAACGCTGCGGTGGTCCTGTCTGGATCTGCCCGTGCATCGTACCAAAGAAGCGGAGCAGACTACGAGTGTACGACAGTTAAGTGAGCAAACTGGATAACAACCAATCATCTCCCTAACAGTATGTTGGGTGTCTGTTGTATGGGATGCAAGGAATTTTACGGAGACATCAGGTATAAAAGCTAAGGTTACTCACACAGTCTCTCATGGACTGTAAGGGCTGGTGCTGATCTCTGGTTTACTAGGCAGACAGCCCACGGGTGACATTAAACTCAGCAGATGGCAGGCATCACTTTCTGCCAGGTTCGCGGTTACCTCACCAGCGTCATAACGTACCAACTTAAGCTGCTTGGCGAACAGCGGCACACAATATTATGAACGACTAAGGTCGCTGGGTGACTGCCGAAAGGCCGGAGATCAAACCGACTGTATGTTTGCGTTACCACTTCACATCAAGTATACTAGCTTTATAATTTTTATCGGACACGGAGCTGTAATTGTTACGACGCCGCTGAAAATGGTTCTGTGCGTGCGTCGTTGTTGTGTGTCTAGTGCGGGCGTGCAATTTGTTGCACTGTTGACGACATGTCGCGACACGTCCGTTATAAAAGCTAAGCAAGATGGACGACGTACGCTCAGCGCGATGACAATAGCCGAACACAATGCATCAATATCGCGCCAATCAGCGACGCCATCACCTCGACGGCGTCGTCAATGGCAACACCGGATGCGGCAGCAGCTGCAGCTTTGGCACGTGTGATTCGTGTCGGCGGATTTGTCACAGTACAGCACCACTAGCCGCCAACATCGCTGATGTTATCACAAGCATACCTGAGACTAAGAAGCCGGCACTCACAAGAGTGCAAACACCCACGCCGTCAATATTTCCTGCGCCTCGTGACCTTGACCTTTGACCTTTTGACCCAAAAATAAATAAATTACCAGAGCTCACGGTGAAACATTTCTATATCAAGACGATACAAACGGTGGTTTGTCATAGTAGACAGCATACCGATGTCAGTTGCACTATCTATACTACAAAATCGCTCTGTCACAGGTGTTGTCACACCTCAGCCAAGCCATTGGTCGATCAATGGAGTTATAATAATAGGAATGGCGGAGGATGACGTCATTACGCTGAAGCCATAACTGCTGGAATTTCCCAGGCGAGCGGCGGCCACACGACGGCGGAGTGAAGGGAGGGGGAAGAAGAGGACTGGCAGCTGCCTGCGCAGCGAGCTCACGGACGGACGTCAAGCCATAACGCCGCGTAGCGACGGGATGACTTGTTATTAAGTATATCTAGCAGGTACTGCAAAGCTTTCCATGACGGAGCTATTAGAACATTATCACCAGCATGAGCCAAAATATTAATCATGTATCCCCATATATTACAGCCAGCTGTGGAGTTTACAATGGAACACAAAAGTTCTCGCATATAACCTGACAATAAGTACGGAGATAGCACATCATTGCGGCTTTGTACCATTGTGAACACTAAAAGGTGTAGATATCACACCTTGGCAACACATAGGACCTACAGCCTACATCCTGATGGGATTAGGCGTACCAAAGCGCTAGCAATTCAACAACATCACCGGACACACAGTCATCAATTTACTAAACATTTTCCTGTAATTTACTCTGTCAAAAGCTGTAAAAATCAATAAAGGCATAGAGCACGTGATTATAACTTACACTGCAGTATTCTAAGAATGTTTAGACATGTTTAGGGACAATTGTACATAGTAATAAGTTTTAGTTGCAGTTTCAATCGCTAACTCGTTGTAAGCAGTCTATACAGTTATACTGTACACAAACGACGAGCGCCTCTTGAAAACACTGACGAAGTTCCGATGAGAAAATATCTTGCATCGATAACTTTGATGTTCACCACTACTGCTGCAGTACATCAGAGTGGTTATTAATACGTCACTCGGACACACGGACCGTTTAAAATCTCTTCCTATCCTACTTATCCGGTTCACGTTCGTCACTGAGTGAGTTCGGCGCGCGCCTGTTCCGGACACGAGTGACGCACGATGACAAATTATTTTTCCATCTCGCCGCATTATTCCGGATCAAGTGGCCCGGATTTCGCATCCGTCATAATAACGGCGAAGGCGGGACGCCGGAACGAGACGGTAAAACACAAATATGACAGTAGTTCGGCGGCCCAGATGACACTCGACAGCGCCGCTCCCGCGCCAGTTAAGTCTCGCGCTAATGCGTCGTTGTCGTCGTTGAAGTTTGCGCAGCTGCGACACGACTTTGTCGACCGGTAATGAAGGCTATGAATCACGGGCCTACTGGCCGATACTGGTCGTAATTGGCGACATAGTCGACTACACTTCTTGTAGGCTTGATTCTTGCGATCTTCGGCGAATATCAGCTGCGGATGGCCACCGGTTAGTGCCAGTTCGGATTGAAATCAGTGCCAACATAATGCGTATCGGATACGATAGGATGAAACGTTCTGATGGTGTCCAGTCAATACAAGTCGGTGAAATAATAATAATAATAATAATAATAATTTAGCTTGTATAGTGCCAGTATATCAGACTCCAGAGGCACAGTGCGTGTGTATCAGATTTACAGATGGACGGTGTATTACAGTGTGTCAAAGAGATAAATTTTAAAATCAAATCTTATAGGTCGAAGACTGAGTCGTAGTCTTCGCGTCGCTACAAATAATGAATGCAGAGAACGATAGGATTTTAATGAAATCTGGTAGATTAAATAAGTAAATAAGTTTATTGGTATATTGTAGCCATAGGTTTTTTAACTACAACAGAGTAAAATGCAATCACATAGGATTAAAATAGAACTGATAGATAATAACGATCTATACAATATAAACATGAAATAACCAACACACATAACAAACATCATACAATAGTTACTGATAGTTTTGTAAAGCGTAGTTAATAAATGAACAATTACCGTTTAGTTCTGACGTGAGGAATTCGGTAGACTGTAGAATGCAACAATCTGACAGAGAGAGAGAGATCACGTTTAGGTGGGAGGAGGTGATGGAGGCAGTTTCGAGGGATAGAAATCTGTTCAAAAATTTCTTCTGAAAGTTATTTCATCGTAATTTCAAAGTTCAATCTCCAATCAACAAGTATGTCGGTACTCTACTCCTAATCATGAATGGAAAAACGTTTTTACGTTTTTTTTTATTTTGGTCACGTTTTTTACGTTTTTAACGTTTTTTATTTTGTCAGCGTTTTTTATTTAAAAAAAACGTTGGCAAAATAGGCGTGTAAGTAAGCGAAAGAACGGCAACGAAATAATACAGTTTAATAATATGATACATTTTCAAGAGTCGATTAATCGGAACGGAGCTATTAATAACCCAGTACTGTAGTTCGATGCAGTTCTGTTAGGCCTTAGACATTAGGGGTTAAACACAGGCTAGTATAGGTAACGTTTTTTATTCAACGTTTACAAACGTTTTTTTTATTTTTGTCAAGTTTTTACGTTTTTAACGTTTTTTTTATTTTTATTTGAACGTTTCTTGCGTCTATGCTCCTAATTATCGGGCCGAAATGTACATGTAAGAGAGGATAGTAGGCCTATATAGAATGTGTCACAATCATCCGATCTCGTAGATAGATATGGATGAGCGACAGAGAAAAGTTTACCACCAGTTTATCAGCGTTGCTCTAACGACAACATAGACCGCCTGCTGCTGCTGCAAAGTATCGCCCTGACGCTGATGCGCACTTCTTTTTCGCCGCCTGGAATTTTAATACACTGGACCGGCGCTAGCTAATTGGGCACATTATGACACTTCGGGCTCTTCCCATTGTTTCTAAGAGACGGACATGTTGGGGCCTAGCGTGGGTTTAGGAGGGCGTAGCGAAGTCAGGCTTGAACGACAGCCAGCCAATAACAGACATCTGCAATTTACGGCAGGAAAGAAAGTAACGAATGTACTAACGCACTGCACCGTCACAAAATAATCATGCAAATCCATCTGCTATGAAGTCATATCTACGCCCCCAAAACCAGATAGCTAACGCGATCTAAGTAATGCAGTGAAAGTGCATGAAAATGTTCCATGGATGATAAACGCGGCGGCAGCCACTTCAAAGAAAGGGCCCAAGATGGCCGTGTACTAGACTGTTTGCTAAGGCCCGAGATTCATACAATCTTATGCTGCGACCTCTGTCTACAGCATGAATAGTCTACGCCGCCGCCGCTGCTATACAGCGTACACCCATGCAACAGTTCCGGTGACACTGTAGACCTACTGGAGAAGCTTCGCCGTCATCGTAAGCTCCGCCCAGCGTTACAGCGTCCGGCAAATTAATAGTATAAATCTCACGGCGAAATTCAGTGAGGCCGTCTTTGTGCGATAGTGCCTAAAATACGACCCTGTGAAATGGGAGTTAGGCTACTGCCAGGAAGAGCCCGTAACGTGTAGACCGTCGAGGCTACACCTCTTGTTACGCTGGCTGCATCCATAGCAGAAAGCGTAATGTAAGAGTCTGACATCCGTCCGTCTGTCCGTCTGTCTGTCTGTCCCCAGTCCTATCGGCATACTCACCGTGACTCAGCAGAGGGCAGCAGGCGACAAGGCCAGCATAAGGAGGACCGACATACTTGTTTATACACAATGAAGCCGACAAGTGACGGCTTCTAGTCAGTAGAATGGACGATTTACGACCGTTCCGTCACAGAATTCCCACAGCTCTGAAAGGGTTAACGGGCAGAAGGCTGGAGGCTGGTTAATGGCCGTGTTTAGTATGCGCAAGGCGTCAAGTTATATCAGTCGAGTGAAGGCGCCACACGACACAACGGCTGATTAGCGCCGTTGTTCTGCGTCATCGCGGCAAGTGCCCGCCCGACCACCCTTCAGCTGTGTCGACCGGCCATGTGACGCGGTGGGGACAACCTTTGACATTTTGTATACGACACTGAAAGACCAGTAAGCGTGAAACAGTTGCAAGAAAACGGAGCCGAATTTACAAAAAGTGGAGGCCCTAATCGATGCATATGTGCGGCCTGGGAGGACGATGGAGAGTACTTCCTTTTTCTTCCACTTTTCGCTGTTTAGCGACGTCAATTCTAGGGAAGTCTTGCAAAATATTAATAATCTTTATTCACCGAAAAACGGTAGCGTACAATAAAAAACAGAAACAACACAAAGTAAACTATGAAGTCGCTACTACTATGCGAATATGCATGTCAATATTGCTCTAATATGTGTATTGCACTTACTAAATAAACCACAAAATTGCTTTTAAGAATGTCATGTCCTATATTTGTGGGGCATGTTCGGCGGAACAGTATGAACACTCCGAAATCCGGATCTGCTTATGGACAATTAAGTCTGTCAATGCATTCGCCTCACCATGCTGCTAACAGCACAGGTAGAGTCACGCAGCGACGCAATCCGTAGAAAAAGATTGCGTGACGCTAAATACCCCAGGCCTGTTTGCACAGTGTTTGATGCTGCGGTTGACTTGTGTGGGGAGTGGTGACGTCATAGGTCGAATGATGCGGTTGTTGGTTTCGAGCCACAAGCACATGAAAGCTGACATTTGCTTTAAAATGTGACAAAATGGATCAGTTCAATGGTGAACTTCAAAGATACGAGTTTAAATGACACTATAGAGTGATGAAAAAAGTAATTTAAAAGTTATACTCGGCGTTTAAAACAGAACGACGGTCCCTCGGAATGCGCCAGAAAAAATCACGTCGCTTCCCGCTCACTGGTATAATGTAGAATCACGACCCAGATATAAAAGAAATCCATATCATCATCATCTTTTATCACGCAAAAAATGCAGCAGACATAACACATACAACAAAGCACAACGTAAAATCTACAGAATAATTGCTAAAAAAACCATAAGAAAAGAACATGCCGTTGTCTGTAGCTTTTTCAGCATATTTAGACCACATACGATTGACAAAACATGACGACACATAAATAGATGGTATGCCATATTTGGCCAAGAGTGATATCAGAAAATTACGTTTAAAATATAGCATGGTATTAAGAACTACCTCAACCGAATTATGTAGACGTTTATAAAATTTACCGAGTGAGACGCTGGCCAAACGCAGTGATAAATTCGAAAAAAAAATTAAAAATAATTGTACATTTGGTTAATATCTGATATAATCATAAGTAATGCAGACTGATTATAAATTCGTATTTGTACGTGCGGGTCAACGTACGTAAACGTGTAAGCTGTATGTTTATTTATAGACATACACAATGAACATATAGATAAATATTATTGTGTAATTTTGTTTTTTGTATGTCTATTATCTGTCTGTTTGTTTAATTGTGTATGTTTTTTGTCTACTATAATATGGTGAATAAAGATGAATATAAAACGAGATAACACGATATAGCCGTTGACCTGTACAAGTATTTCTTCTCACAGCGCATAATAGACGCATGGAACAGCCTACCTGCCAAACCGAATGACTTCAGTAGCATCGCCCGGTTTACTCGCTTTATCAAAAGCGCAGACTTATCACAGTTTTTATTGCTCGGATACTAATCTTAGCTGTTCTTGGTTGTTTCTAATATTTTGCGGTAGGCCTATTGTGTACATTAACGCCTGTTAGTGCCATTCGGCCTTGGCGTGTTACTCTTGTGTGTTTGTGTTTTAAATGATATTTTCTATGACTGTTTATACTATGTTTGTATGCACAGAGAGTTTTAAATAAAAAATTTTAAAATAGGATAACGATAGCCGGGAATACGCTCGCCCCCGTTTTATCGCGCAGTCGTTGGACCAATCGCGCAATGTTCGACGAATGGCTCGTCCGTAGCCGACCATCTGGCGTCCAGTCGACTCGGACTGTACGCCGTAATCGTCGTCGGCGTGTTGGACGAGCAGGCGAGGGACTGATCGATTCGACGCCGAGTTTGACGCGCGACGACATAAAACCGCCTCGTCGAATAGACCGGAAACCTGGACGACCTGTACTCATTCATTCATTCGACGTAATCTGTGATAATATTGACGCTGTCGGCCCAGATCATCAGCGCAACAGATGACGCTGCGATGCACGTATGATGCATACAGCGGCGGCGAAATCGTGGCGTCGTTGATCGACTAGACAGAAGCTATTACTGCACGCGGCTCAAAATACTCCTGTTTTGATAAGAAGTGGCATAGGAAGTGATCGGAGATGTCGACCGAACGTTTACGACTCTTCGTCGCCTGGTGGATGTTCGTGGAATGGTCGCGTCAATGTGTCTTCCTCTCGTTCGCATCAGGTATACTACTCAGTCACCGTTACGCTTGAAAACACGGACCAACAAGTGTTGTTCAGGGGCAGTGAACAATAGGCGAACTCCCCGAGTGGCACCGAAGGCCATAAGCGACCTGGGGCGTGGGAACAATTCCCCTACTCCTACTGGCGGGTTCAACATCAACAGAAAATGAATTTTTCTTCGGCTCAAAGCTAGGCTTCAGCCGCATTTGGGATTAACTTTACGGTGAGTTTTGACGGTGTTCACGCGTTCGAATATTTATAACTCCGCCGAAAGTGAACCGATATGGATGAAATCTGGAGCACTCTGAGCACATTGTTAGGGACTGGCCCTGGCAGATTTTGGGCGCGATATGGAGAGCCAGGCAATTTTTTGCCAGGTAAGCAATGCACGATTTAATCGATTTCCCGTCGGCCAAGTTTCACAAAATTCGAACACAACACGTCGATCAGTGTTGCGATGAAAACTCTCGGAACAGAATTTTGAAAATTTTACCGTAAGCGGTCGTTTTTTCCAAAAACGCAGAAAAATCAATTTTTTCTTAACGTCTTGCTTTTCAGGCCGCCATAACTCCGCATTGGTTACAGATCGCCGGAAATTCACCACCAAAATATCCCTCTACGGGATTTCTAGTTTCCGTTTTTATCGTTGGAATCAAAGTCATTTCCCTGGCCTGTACACTCCCTGCAAGAAACATCCCCAAATTTTCTGCGACATCCGACGCGGGATGATAACACGGCAGATAACGCTGACATCACTCAGTTGCAGCAAGCCAATCACCATCGATTATTGAGTCACGTGACAATAGACCTCGTCGAATGCAGAAAGTAAACAGCTTCAGCACAGATAGCCGAGTACTTCGAGCCCAATACTGTATTGTGGACATTCCACATAATACAGCCATCTAGTTCTTTTTGAAGTGATGGGTTTTGCTGCATTTTCACGGGTTGTTTTGAATTTTATGTCGAACTTACAACGCCCTCTGTCGAACCCAGTCCACCCCGTGGCGATACCGATGGTAATATTTGCCGAAAACGTCCCGATAAAACTTTTCCGGGAAGACTTCGAGCAGAGACGTTACCTCCAGCACCATTCTTCCGTGATATACTCGTACATACATTGGCACCTTGGCCCTTTGTCCCAGATTTTCACTTGGTTTCTAGAATAAGCGATTACGGCCGCCCACCCTCTGCAGTCTCTGCCTCTGTCAGTTCAACTCCAATTAACTACACTGTTTCTCGAAAAACGTTCCAATTCGACTCCGCGTAACGTCGACGAACGTTAGCCGATTTTGATATTTTTAGCCCACCCGGCATCACGATGCCGCCGGCGGGCTTATGTTTTACTGATGTTACTTTCTATTTTAAATGTCGCTCCTGTCATTCGACAACGAGTGAACGGATCGCAACGCGGATTGTTGCGTTAACACAGTCGATAAGAAATTACTACGGCTACAAAATTGGTGAACTTTGATCCAGTAACCCTAGAGATCCTGAGGTGTATTCGCATGGATGGTGACCGCACTGTGCGCTGGTTTTTAAAAGTCATCGCTAGGTGACAGTAGTATGGACAGTCTGTGGATACGTAAGAAATGCACAGTCGCGTTTGCGAATGCCAGGCGGACTACACGTTGGGTTTTTTCCATGCTTTCTAGTTTTGACAGGAATGTAAATGAAAAAGTAAGCAATCAAAAGATACTATACTTTATTTTCCCACTTCATTTAAATATAGTGCTTATGCATTACCGAGCGAAAAATTGCATATTGTCGCTTACACATTGTAGGCCGATACGGGGTGCGTCAATAAAAACAATCTCTTAAAAACGTCTGTATTTCAGCAATGGTAGTACGCATTTGAGCCGAACTTTCAGACATTATAGGTGAGTATTCACGCTTCATAAAATCATTAAAATTTTATGGAAGCAATTGATATGATTCAACGGCTTGTACTTTAAAGTTCACCTTTTTCAAGTAAACATGCAGTTTCGCTTTAAATATTCATAAATAACAAATTAAACTTTGCACAGCTTTTCGTCAACAGTTCAAACGTTTAACTGATGAGTGGCAGTTGCCCACTAAGTATTTAAACAGAGCGTTCAAAATGTTCACCAGCTGCAGCAACACGCACAGACTTCGACCTACCGCTATCTACACGAAGTGTCACAGCTGAACCCGTCTCATCAACCTGACGGCAAATCGTCTGCAGAGTGTTCAAGCTTCAGTTATTGTCAGGATAACTCGCTCTTATCTTTTTAGCCACAAATTCTCGCGAAGAGTCTGAATATATATTTTTGTCTTCATTACTCACTTTACCCGTCATAAAAATTAACAAACGTTAATAAAAGTGTACCCGACTTGTTCATTTAAAAATTTACTTTTAAGTTCAAATAGTTGTAATTATAAAATAGAACCAATTATTGTTGTAACTAAATTTGCTGCATATGTGGTCTGAATCCTCCTATGTAAATACTATAAATTTAGCTTTAAACATCTGCTACAATTATGGGGACATAGAATAATTCTCAAGGGATTGTTTTTATTGGCGAACCTAGTATGTTGCTTTGCCAACAAACGACACAAAACACATTAAAATTATCACCGGGTCATAACTGAGCCAACATAAATTTGCAAAACGACCGACATTATGCACGAAACAGGACCACGAAATGGAGCATAGCACGCTGCTGTCTGTTATGCACACGCCCTCTGTAATATGTCAAGTCTATCATGATGTTGGTTGCTGTATCAACAAGAAGCTCAGCTACGGCAGAAAGACCGCGCGACGCGCTATGTTCGTAAACTCGTGTTATATTTTACGAGCTACGGGAGTTATAAAGGTTTTAAACAGCAAAAGTGGCCTTCGAGGTCATTCAAGGGCATTGACAATGGTGCCATTCGATAGGTCACATACGATTTCCTATTAGTCTTCCATTGCAAATATGTCTCTATCTTGTACCCTTTCCGAGATATTATCACTTGGTCGCTCCCCTTTAAGGGTGGCTTGTCATCGTTATGCTGGGACTTGACATAACTACATGCTTGCAAAATTTCACCACTCTAGCTTCAGTTTTTCGGAAATGTGGTTGGTGCCCAACAATATTTAAATGGTTTACGCGATCTGACCATGCCCCTTTTAGGGATAGTTTGCCATCCATGGGCTAGCACTTGCTACGATTAACCTATCTACCAAATATGAAGTCTCTATCTCTACCCACTACAAAGATAAGAAAGGCGACACAAAATAGCGAAAAGGTGGTTTGGGGTAGTTAGGGGTCACTGATGGTCAGTGGAAATAGCACCAATAGTTAGAGCGCATACGAGTTCCTCTAAGTGTTCCATAATAGCCATGTCCTTGTCTTGCACCGTTTCTGCGATATAGCCAGATGTTGGTCGAAAATCATCAATTTGAACCCACCCTAGCTCTATTTGGCGACCCTATAGGGGTGATGCCGTTGGAATTTCGCCGAGATTTTTGGCGTCAGAAAACTGGAGTCTTCGGGCTATCGTATGGCGTTGTTTGTGCGATCCTGTGTTTTACCGTTTTGATACAGTTCCGGCTTGTAACGGACGGACGACGGACGGACGGACATACACACGACGGCGGCATATACCGCGCTAGCGTCGCGTCGCGCTGTAAAAATTAGAGTAGTTCATCGTCAATCCCGGAGTGAGTCTCAACGAACAATATTACTAAGAAATGTTACCGTCTTAACTGAAATGTCAGCTGGTGACAAACACGACGTGGATGACAATTTATTTTAGTCTTTTTGCAAGACCGCGCACCGGCACATTGTGCACGCAACACACATCAACTGCTGCAGTGCAAAAATCAAGGTCGTATGCATATACGTTGCGCGGTAAAATGGAGCATAATAAGTATGTCGATCCTCTTTATTGTCGGCCGAAATGTACGCTGGCCGCGTCGCATGCTGCCCCTGGTGAGTGAGGTTCCGCCACGCGTCCTATTAAGTTTAGAAAAAGACGGGGCAGACAGACGGACGGACAGACGGACGGACGCCAGAACTTACGTTACAGGTTGCCGCTAGACGCGACCAGTGTAGTAAGTAAGTAACTAGATGCAAACTGTTGGCTGCGTGGCACAGTAGTAGAACGTCGGTCTGTGATCGACGACCTTTCGATGTCCCACGTTCGACCTGTAGCTGATGGGTGACCACTTATTTGGGTAAGCCGTCCGCTATAAGGTCAACCAACTAGGTCCACTCAGCCTTTCATCCTTTCGGGGTCGATAGATGAGTAGTTAGCTGAACCAGATCTGCGCACATTGCTCGGGAGACGCCATATGGTGACTGCTTACGAAATGCATGCAGAATGGCTCATTCCATTCGTGGATAAACGTGTGGGTGGCAGGTAAAACTGTGTGAACCCCGTGGCATTCAGCCACGTGTCACGCCGTTGGTGACTGTTAAGTCGCCTCTAAGCGTTGGACGGTGTGTGCATTTGCGTTTGCATTTGTGTCTGTATGTGGCGCAGAGATACGTGAATATTGCAACATGGAGAAGTTCAATGCGTCGTGTGACGAGGACTCGGTAATTGTGATGGACTACGCGTTCTACGGTCGACAGCGGGTCGGACGTTGTATCACACACATGGACACGCCAGTCAAGTGCGGAGTTGACGTCCTGACAATTACCGATTCTCGGTGTTCTGGACGCAGGCGCTGCACTTTGAAATTACCCGACGACGAGATGTATAAGATGAAAGCTTGCGGTGAAACCTGGTCACACTTGTACGCTGCCTACTCCTGCATCCCAGGTACTTGCCGCTGCAGCCGATCATTACCTCATCCGAATTACTCGTCCACTGTACGTTAATAGAAGTATGTCCGTCATGGTTGGACATGTATGCTGGCCGAGTCGCGTGCTCCCTCTGGTGAGTCACGTTGAGTCATGCCGCGTGCTGTATTAAGGTTAGAAAAAGACGACTAGCCTAATAAGAGCCCAGGAAAGCCAGGAATTAATTTAAATGTCAGTCCGCGTTGTAAATATAAACGAACATTCGTTGATCATGCATACGACCGTCCTCGCGTTTAGCACTACGATCATATAGCTATTCTGTGGACTCAGACGTGCCGCAAAACACATCTAAGGAGATTTATTTCTCCGTGGACTGATCCGGATCCCATCTAACCCATTTGTAGCTGTCATGCTCTCTGGTAACCCTCGTATAAAACGACAGCAGGATCCGTTTAGCTGTTTGAAGAGCGCTGGAACGCGAGGGATTCGCACGCCGTTGATGATGTTCGAACATAGCAGACCGTCCCCGCGTTCGCATGCCGAACGCGGTCGAACTTTAGACCTGGATAGTGCTGCTTTGATTGTGTTGAAGCATTTATATTTCGTGTTATTACGTTTTTTATCCACACATGCCGATTGGCAAGGTGTTAATATATTGTTTAAGGTTTGTTTGTTTTTTATGCAATTTTATGTGTGTGTGTGTGTGTGTGTGTGTTTGTACGGTTACGGATTTCTCCGCCCAGGATAAAGCTGGCGGCGTAAATTTTGCTCGGGGGGTTATCGGTGTCCAAGGCAAGAAATCACGCATTTTGGGGAACTTTGCTCCCCTAGAAGCCCAAAATCGGCTCGCGAATCGGGCCAGCGCGCGCACTGAACTATAAATAGAACTGGAAGAAGCCTAGCCTAGCCTATAGTTTAGTGAGCGCGCGGGCCACGCGCGCGGCGTGTGGACGTAGGATCGGCATGTGTGGATAGAGGTCAGTCCCCACTGACGTACTTGTTTCTATTGTTTGACGCTACCACTTGTTGGTGAATAAAGATTTATACATTAATGCGATATGCTAATAAATGCACAACCGATGACCAGCATCGCTGTGTGTATTTTGACGGCAGTGGCGATGATCGCGTCAGGTGTACGTTGTGATGCCGGAGTGCCAATCAGCGGGCAGGTGGGCTTCCTAACAAGTGTGAGGCAAGCGACGCCGCCATCGCGGTCGCCACCTGCGTCACTGCACTGTCGCTGGAACATCAGCGTGGCCGCGGGACGCACTATCAACGTGACGCTCTTTGACTTCGGCGTCAACGACCGGCTGCGCGCTGTTGCCGACAGCAATCACCGATCACGGTAGCGAACTCTCGAGAAACTAGAAGGGCGTTCAGTAGAGCGCATACCTCCCTCACCGACCTTGACCTTTGACCCTGACATTCCAAAATTTAATCACCTCGTCCCCTGTGGCCAAGGATATGACTGACCAAGTTTGGTGACAGTCGGACTTGAATTGGCGCCACAAGCATATATACCTATATCTACCTACATACCGGCGTCGGCGAAAACAACTTTCCATCACCTTCGCTTTGGGAGGTAATTAACACAACTTCCACTGTCGTGTTAAATGCTCCGTATAAGTTGTATTTGACATGTGATATTTGATTTGATTCGACATGACGTGGTTTGCATACTGTCATTTAGCAATTTTAACAGTTGTATGTATTCCTTATTGTTTTCGTCACCCAACAATGTCGGCGAAGGCATAGTTTTTCTTTTTTCCTTTTGGTTGGTGCCCGTAAGAATTATTTCGTAGCCTTGGTACTATTGTCATTGCGATCTGTATATGACGGTAAATAAATAAATAAATAAATTGAACATGTTCAATATATTTCGACTTTGTCGAAAGGACGAAATTTCGTTCGACATTGTTGCCGAAACGGCAACAATGTCGAAGCAACATTCGACTTTGTCGAAAGAATCGTTCGACTTGTAGCATTCGACAATGTTGCTTCGACATTGTTGCTGGTATGGACGAGGCTTTAGACGCCATCTCCTCGTTCTACCAAACACAAGATGCAGTCGGAGACGGCATACTTCGTCCCGGTGCCGCCACTTGGCGAATTCGACGAAACATACGCGTCTTGCCTGATTCTTCCCATTCGCTGTATTATCCATTGTCATCCGCAAAACCGGAAGTACATAACATATCGCATTGCCGTCAGAGGAGGACCGAGCCACGGCCGCAGGTAACATGTATAGAAAATTTGGTGAAATTTGGACGTGTGGTTTTTGAGACATGCGAGCGGACAGAAAACAAACACACAAACAAACAGACAGACAAACAAACAGACAAATATCACAATGCACGCTGATCACAATACTTTACACCCTTAGCGGGGACGAAGTACTAACAGCCCACCCATCCAGGGCCAGACTGCTTACTATAATTAGTGTACATAATCATTCACTGCAACTGAAGAAGGTTAGTTTGCGGACGTTTAGTTCAGGGCTGTCGAGCGAGTGTCAGAAATACGGCATCGTGTACGAGCGAGTCGGAGGCGCGAAAAGGCAGGAGATCATCTGTAGCGGCTCGATGCGCACCAGGGCCGTCTACTTGTCCGAGTCCAACTTGATTGTCGTCGAAACGTTCGGTGGCGCCAAGGCGGGCGACGATTACGTAACCGATGACGTCACGACGGCGCAACATCGCATGAGTCGATTTCTTCTCAAGTACCAAGGTATTTCAGGGGCGGAGTTAGGACTTCGTAGTTAGGAGTGTAAGTAGCTATGACTGTGTCGTCGGTTTGATCGATTCTTTCGATCCTTGGCGAGTTACGTTACGGTCGAAGGCAACGGCGACTGTCGGCGGGGAGATAAAAGAGTAATATTGCGACACGATAGAAATTATTTATAGATGTTATATATTTACAAAGTCAAGAGATACAATTATACGTTAACGTAAACTGGGGTTGATGACAGATTATTTACCCACGCCGACGACAGTCGCGCGGATAATGTTTTTATCGGCTTTTGTCTGTCTGTTTGTCTGTCTGTCTGTTTTTTTCCGCTCGATATCTCAAAAATCGATGCAGTTAGGATCACCAAAGGTGACGTAGAAATGTTCCACCGTGAGTTTTGAAAATCCATTTATTTGGGGGTTAAAAGATCAAAAGTCTAGGTTACGAGGCACAAAAACAGTGCCGGCGTGAGTTTTGGCACTCCAGTAAGTGCTTGCTTCTTCTAGTTGACTATACTTTTATTTAGCTTCACGCTGAAATTTCATATGTCTTAATTTACTGTCACGGTACCTGGCAAAAACTTTCTCAGTAGTACAGTGGCCTGCAAGCGCCAATCCAATCATCCAGTAACTGTAACATATATCACGTATGAGCTCGTAGGACACGTCCTATCTACTCCGTCACGGTTTCCCACATCCCACATACTATATCGCCACCCTAAAAGGTGTTAATCGTCCATCAGGCAACATACATATGAATGTGAGCTAAACCGAACGATGCTCCCGCTTCATTGCATTCCGGTGTAATTACGACCGCGTTTGCCGGGAAGGTAAAGCAATCGGTAGCGTCCGTCTGTCTGTCTGTCCGTCTGTCCGTTTGTTTCCACACGATCTTGTGAACCGACTGATCTTTGAACTTGAGTTTTTGTTGTGTGTGTTATGACGTTATGACCATAGCTCGCCTAGGATTGAAAGTTAGGGTCATGGGTCAAGGTCAAAGGTCAATGCCAACACGTATGGGCGTGGTAACACAGTAACGCGGTCGGTCTGACCTCGATCGAGGACAGTTTTTCCAGTTACATGTAAGACGTAACATCGAAAGAATCGTTCGACTTGTAGCATTCGACAATGTTGCTTCGACATTGTTGCTGGTGTGGACGGGGCTTTAGACGCCAGCTCCTCGTTCTACCAAACACAAGATGAAACGTGCTGTGTTGTTTACTTATTAGCATATTAGTTTATTTATGTGTTATAATATCGTACGTGTATATGTAGTACATCGGAATAAAAAATTGAAAATGAAAAACAATAGAGAACAGTGTAGTGGTTTATGGTCGATGAGTCGGCTGATGGGCAGGTGCGTGTTGTGACGTCACAGCTGTGGGTTGTGAAGACCCCGCGTTACCAGATGACGTCACGTTCCGTCGCGATGGCAACCGCGGCGTCATGACATGCAACGAGAAGTCGACCGTACATCAGTACGTCGTGTGTGAAGATAACCGATGGATCGGCGACATTCCCAACTGCTCCGATGAAGCTAGCGATTCCATATCACAAGGTAGCTGCAGAATGCTGTGACAAGCGAATGCGACTACAGGCTTCGACTACTGTAAATCACTTTTCGTGCGAACGTTGACAGTTCTTAACGACCGCTAGGATTTTCCCACGGTACCGAAGGTTTAAAATCCACATTTCAAACATTATTGAACGCAGGGTGCGCCTTTGAATCAAATTCATGGACGACGTTTTCCATGCTAATTCCACGTACGCAAATAACCTATGAATTAGCATGGAAAACCTCGTGTTCCGGGGTAATTCCATGGAGTATTTCGCATGCAATCCCGTGAAGTCTCCATTGAAAACGTCATGTGTTTTTGCCCACGTAGAATTCCATGCAGTATAAAACCAGAACCTCTATTCTGCAAGATCGCCGAAAATATTTCTCGATCGATCAAATATCCCACTATTTCTGCGGATGCACAGTGAAAATATGACGGTCTGCACTTGAGATGCGTCAAATCACACAAACTTGTACGATTTTGCGGTTTTACATTTGTCGCCGTTAATATTACGCATAAACTGCTATTTTTACATTTATTATTATTATTAGGCATACTATAAAAACAACGACTTCAGTTTCTCTTTACTGCAAAAGCAACCACTTTAGAATAACAAATATCAACATTTTATACTAAAATTCGATATATAGATGCTAGCTGTCACATTTATATCAGTCAGTTATCTGTCGTAAAATATTTGATGTATAAGCTGGCTTCGACTTTAATGTAATGGTTATGAGGTGATGATAATGAAGATGATGATGTTCAATGTTGTCTGTAGAATCGTTGTGGCCAGGCGACTCGCTAGGAATGCCAACAACGTATGGTTAGTTGCTACACGACCTACCGTCGCTTTTTCTGCTTAGATAACTAACTCGATATGTAGCCTACCTGACGTACGTTTTCAGTAACATAAGTATATATAACTATACTTTTTACAGTAAGATTCACGGTTTTAAATGAAAATTTTGACATGCCAGTATGCAGTATCGTGTCCTCAGCAATGCCGGGTTTTATCCGCTGGGTGGGCCGTAACTTAAGTAATTTTCCTGCTTGAATATCGAGCTCATACGGAGTAAAATCAGACTGGCAGACGGATCGTCAGCGATGGTGCCTCCTTGGGAAAAAATCGATCCTCCAAATGATCCGTCTAAATGATTCGACCCGATAAAACAACACGTAGCCTATATAGGATCATTATGCACCGCCTACCTTTTGCGTCGAATGGCGGAAGATATCGGCACAAATTATATTTGTAAGTTTGGCGTTAAACTCTTAATAGCAAGTCAACAACATACGAGTGCTACAGAATGCGTAATAAGATTTAGTTGTGGGAGTGTTGAGTTGTTGACCCGGAATGCGCGAGTTTCCGGCCCAGTGCGTCAGACTTTATATAGGTCTGTCACACCCACAACACTCGGTGCCGTGTGTAATATACGTCCCTATCGCCGTCATCCCCTTCATCTTTCCAAAATCTCGGATAGCCACTGGGCAGGTGGGCATAAGAGTCGCTCTGTTTTTTTTCTGCTGGCCGTCAAACGTAGAAAAGTGCAGGGACGAATTTATTTGCTGGTCGTGGTGTTTGGTTTATATTCGTTTCCCGGAAAGTCACTTTCCACGTAAGACGTTTCCCGGAAAAACGTTTCCCGGAGAAGTCAATTTACCGGAAAACGTCTTCTCAGGAAAAGTCTTACGGGGAAAGTTACTTTCCGGGAAACGACCATAAGCCGTATGTTCACGGGTCGGAGTTACAGACATGCCATTACCGAAGGCGGGAACACCACTAGGGTCAAGGGGCATGCTCCCCTCGGAATTGAAGAAAACTGATTTGTAGTGGAGCAAATGGGGGTGGTGGAGGCTACATCCCTCCGTCCTCCCGTCTGGATCTGTCCTGGGAAAACTGCGCAGCACGTTTCATATCGTAAACACTACCCGTATTCCTTTTCCGTAAACCTATATGGCCTAAACCCCGTTGGAGCAAGCATTTCCGATGTAAGCAGGAACAGATCCTGGATTTGCTGGTGGGGATGATCATGGGCCGGAAATTACAAATATGCGAATGCTGAGGTTAACGCACTGCTTTTCCAGGAAAATTTAACGAAAAATAGTTTGAAACGGAGTAATAGAAACATTAAGTCGATACTCGCACAAGTGGAGAATGGTAGGGATGTATCCGCATCCCTCCCGAATCGGTCCTTGGCAGTAAGGCGCGTCCGTTCACGTGTTGTGTTGCAGGTCTGTTGCTTGTCATCGTACTTGGAGTTCTTCTGGGCGTCGCCGTCGGAGCGCTGATGCTTCTTCCAGTTCTTGCATACTTTAAGAGGCAAGTGTCGCCCATCAGTGCTGAGTGCTCGCAGTGGCGTAAATCTCGCTGTAATTCCTGTGGACGAAGGTGCAGGTTCGGAAGGCTTAATGGGGCCAGGGGTAGGGTGTGAAGAGTCTATGGCATACGCTAGGCCTCTCCCGGAAAAATGAATTTTTCACATTTTGAGCCGTATTTTTGTCTGTGTCCTCGGCTCCACGCCAGAAACGTGTGGAATTCCAGCCTGAAGTGGTGATTTGGTAGACGTTGAAGACGTACTTCTGGGAAGTGGTGGATTCTCTGTCAGAGTCATGGGATTGGTAAGCTGTTTACTGCATTGTAATGCTTTTAATGTAAGCAACTGGTGCTTGAAATTTTGAAACATGACAAAATCTGAGGAGGGGTACAATTTGCATTAGCGCCCCCTCACTCCAAATTCTGGAGGACTCGTCCCCCGGGTCCCCCCGTGATTAATGCCAACGAGTGCTCGTCGATCGATCAGTGCAATAGCGTTGAACTGATAGAGAATAAGTGATGACAAGAAGAATTTAAACCATTTAGCGAGAGTCAATAAGTATGATGGTCAGATGGTGTGCTACAAGCGTCTCTGAAAAAAATCCTGGATTCGGATTGGACTGGACGATCTGCGGATGCGATCAGAACCCGGATTCCAATCACACGCAAAATCAAACCTGTTGTTCCTTGTAATTCTCCCGAAATTCACCGACAACTTTTTGAGAAATCCGGCCGACGTGATTCCAGCATCTCAACCTCCTGCTTCGTGACGACACTCAACAGTGGTCAGTTCTGTTAGACACTATGTATGCTACATGTAGACACGCAACGCCGGATTTAGAAATGCGGGGATCTATCGAATGGGGACATTGTCGATGACCTTGGATGACCCTATACCACCCCAAATCACCCGTCGTTTTACGTTTTGGGTCATCATTCATATCCTTAGAACGGCTGAATATAGACTTTTCAAACGTGCAGACATGTATGTCGTACCAATAGCCTCTATATGACAAACCACCCCAAAATGGGCGTAGTCAGGGTCACGTGACCCATTTTACCTTTGAAGGGTATGTGTGTGTCCACTGTGTGACTTCTGTAAATTTTGTAAAATAACTGATAATAATCTCGGAAACGCTGCGAGATAGAGGAATAGTTACGATGGATGACGAATTAGAAATCATATGTGGCATATCGAACGGCACCAATAACCGTGTCCTTGAGTGACTTTCAAGGTCATTTTAGCTTTTCAAACCTTTCTAACTCCGTACCTTGGGAAATATAGTATGTATGTTTGCATGTGAATCGGAAAGCCTCGTACGTGGCTTGTACTTTCCAACGTCGTATCAAACCTTCTCAAAGTCACAGTCAGCCACGTAAACGCTATGGAATGTGTCACTGTTCGCCGACATTTCGTGATCGTAAAAGGTGATTATTGTGTTTGCAGGCGTGATCGAAGACTTCAGCAGCGGACCAAGGACGAGATGACGAGGATGTACCGAGGAGCAGCGGACATCGGCGTCGACGACTACCACGTGACCATGTCACCGGACACCCCCGTCACCAGCAAGTTCCTGCCATTCAACAACGTCGACGACTCGACGGCACCGATCGTCGCCCAGTACGACACCGCCGGGCGTCTGACCGACGTCCACCCGTTCACCACCTGCACCGGCTGGCACCCGGCTCTGTCCGTCGTGGACCCGGGCTCGGCGGGCACCCCCACCGCGTGCTACCAGCCCTCGACCGCCGTCAGGCTGGCAGGGGGCGGCGGCTGGCAACTTCGACGACATGGCGATAAGGAACACGAGTACGAACTGCCCAAGTGAAACCAGTGACGGGACACAGTGTAGATTGTTGGGCGCACTTTCAATCAAACAGTAACTGAACCCTAACCCTAAAACCTGACCCTAACCCTTACAATAGTCGTAATCTTAACCCTATTCACCCTACTGAACCCTACTAACCTTAACCGATACAGTATGTCTATATAGCGTGCGCCCAATAATTTACAAACATGTACCAGCCCCAAATAGTCAATGGCCAAGTTCCAAAACGATATCGGATCACCCGAGTCATCTGCCCTCATTATTTCGCCAGCCGACAAAGCCATTCCCGTTCTTTTTTTCACCAGACTAATTGATTTGTTTACCCATCTCGTAACTGCGGGGCCAGCCCAAAGATGACTGCACTTGACGGTTCGTGGCTGGCTGCACCGATCGTTTTCAGCTGCCATTGCCCGATCTTTACCGTCAGATCTAGGTTATTATAACAGATCTTACCAAGATCGATTTATTTTAGAACGTGATTATTGCTGTTTATCTGGCCTGAAGCTCCGCCCTTTGTCGCAATTAGCAGCTATAGAGAAAAGGTTGAGTAGGTATAGGGCCGCATTTAAGAGCGTTCAGGGTGTTCGATCAAACAGGGCCCCCGCAAATTTAGGGGCCCCACATTCTGGAAAACATTTTCTCGTTCTTTTGGACACTGGAGACGCGTCCCTCGGAGTTGACGCCTATGGTTATCAGTGACAGGACAGATGCGACCAGTGATTGCACGCACTTGACAGTTTCTGAATCAGAAGTTATGATGCTACAACTCATGTGAAGCAGTCCAGCAAAGCCTGAATGTCACACGTCGACCCTGAATAGTCACAATCCTCGTTGAAAACGCCACTGCTTTATTCGCAGACAGTGACTTTGTTGCATGCATAGTGCGTATATTGATTACACACCTTATATTGTGCTTTACCTTGTATAATGCTTAGTGTTCCGTACTCTCATGGACGCGATAAAAATAGGTAAAAATTACCGTTTTTCACCAAAGATAAGTCTTTGCTGCCGCTGACAGACCCGCGCGACGCGGTGCCTCACGCCCACAGATATCGACGGCCAGTGCGATAAACTGGTGACCGACAACCGGCACCAGTTTACCACACTGGCCGTCCACCTAAGTTGACAGCACCTGAGACGATCAGCCATTCCAGAGATATGGTTGGTGCTCACCAAAGTTTAAGTGGTTCTCATGATCTAACCACGCCACTTTCAGGGATGGTTTGCCATCCGTTGGCTAGCACTTGCTACCGTCAACCTACCTATCAAATTTGAAGTTTCTATCTCCACTCACTACGAAGATATGAAAAGCGATACAAAATATCGAAAACAGGGTGGTTTATGGTAGTCAGGTCAAGGTCACTGGAAATACAGCACATGCGAGTTCCTATTAGCATTCCATAGTAACTATGTCCCTATCTTGTACCGTTTACGAGATATAGCGAGATATTGGTTGAAAATCGCTGCTTTTGACCTACCCCACCTCTATTTGGCACCCCCGTTGGGGATGATCCCGTTGGAATTTCGCCGAGATCTTTGGCGTCAGAGTTCCTGGGCGTTGTTTGCGTGATCCTACGTTTAGCCGTTTTGGTACAATACCGGCGTGTGACGGACGGACAGACACACGATGACAGCATGCTGCGCTAGCATAGCGTCGTGCGGTAAAGATCGTTTCGAACGTGGGGAGCAACTTGGACTGAGCACAGACTGAAGAACCACAGGATTACAGACAGAAATAAGATACGATAACGGAGTTGTCAACTGCAAACATGTTAAAATAAGAAACTCCCAGCAACGCAGGAAATGCCGCTACGTTAAACCGTTTGGACAGTGCCCACGAGCGAGTACGACAGACTAGAGACTGAGTATAATTAAAGGCGGAGTCCAAAACAGACTGGCAGCATAAACTAAAAAAATTTGAAACAGACTGGACAAAGTAAGGCCAAAAGCCATAAACGTAATTTTGCAGCGAAAAGTGGTGTTGATAGGATCAACTGGTTCTGGTTCGCACCTTCAACGCCTTCAACTTTTACACACTTCTCCGCAGTCCAGCTTCCTGCTTTCACTAATGTCTCCACATGAAAGAGCTACTGACTTTGCGAATCTCGACATGATTTTGTCGTATACTCACAGTCCTAGCTTACTAGAACTCAACAATGCTGAGATCGCCGACCGTGAACCAGCAAATTATTCTTATAAAGGCAAAACTACCTTACATACCGTTATGGAGGGTCTGTTCATCAGTTTTCAGGTATAAGAGGCTCAGCTATCGCCGAGAGACCCGCGCGACGCTCTGTACCGGTTGAAATATTGCCCTACTGTTGTACGAATAGGCCTAACGCAAACAGATCGCATGTCAGCCTCAGTAGCATTTTCAGCAACTGCCACGTTTTACTCGGCTACCTGCATAGTTTTGTACACGCATCGTTGCACTAGGCACAACTATCGCACAACGAGCATGCAATGCCGGTCGTGTCATCAACAGATTTCCATACAACCAATCTTGTTGATAATCAACTGAACCGTAACTGTGACCAACCAACGTCGACTACCACCAATGTAGTTGACGACACCGCATATTACTCTGCCCGCGCACCATCGTGGACTTGAACCACCGTGGCGGATGGACACAAATGCTATAAACTGCAAAAGTGACCTTCAAGGTCACCCGTAATGGTGCCATTCAATTGGCCACATGCGATTTCCTATTAGTCTTCAACTGCAAGTATGTGTCTATCTTGCACCGTTTCCGAGATATTACCACTTATATCCAAAAATACGAAGAGGTCACGTGCTTAATTACGACGCAGTAAACCACTTTGGTGTCGTTTAATTTGACCCACCCTGTAGGCCTACAGCGCTGGTGTAAAACGCGTCATAGACGGTAAAAACTGAAAATACAATACAAGAGCTAAGAAAGTGCTGAGATAAGCGACCGTGTCGAATTACAGTGAATTCAGACGGCATAATAATGCCTATTCACGATCAGAAGGCCAGTCGTTGCTAGGGGCGACCGCGACAGTTTTTCAGGTCGCGTGGCTTTAAAACTACATGTAGTTGTAACGAAATTAGTTTGCGTACAACTGGTAATTATAATTCATGGCGATCTGCGCCTCCGGAGAAAAGCTATTGCAAGAAGCGACCGGGTATACGCCGTGGGCGGGTATACCCGGTCGCATTATTACGTAGTAGTATTTTAGTATAATTCATCAGAAGCGACATCATTAACTTGTCACTGTTTAGAAGCTCCACAACAAATCAGCATAGGTTTTACAACATTTTCATCACAAACTTGTTGCAAGAGAAATAAAATACATAATTATAATGCACACGAATGTCACAAAGTGACAAATATCACGATATGATGACTACCGTGCCGGTACAGATTTATTTACATTAGATGTTCAACTACAACCTTCCTTCTTTCTTCTTCCGGTGTAGGTATCAACTCGGTGATAAGCAACAGTGCACCACGAATGAGAAGGAAGATGCTGTGCTTAGAAAGCCGTGGAAGAAACAGTTAAAATAGATGGTTGGCAAAGCCCAGCGTCTAGCCCGCCCGCGCAAATGCGCCTGCAACACTCAGAGATTACTTGACCAAAGTTGACTCGTAGTTAGTTAACGTCCCTTTTCAGAACAAATATGGCTATATCAGAGGCAAAAGGTCTGGGGTAGAGAGTTATCCAGCGATATATTAACCCCAACATTGGCCGCCTTTTTGTTCAGCAGCCACCCAAATAGGGAAAGGGATCGGGGGTTCATTTAAATTATTACACAGGCGCCTATAACAGGGGGAGACAATCATCACACCGCAAGACAAATAAAATACGACAAAAACAAGCATGCATCCTTAACTAAAAATACATAACACAAAATCAACACACACAAAACTGAAGGTTTAGTCGCCTCCTACGATATCCGGCCTGGAAACGGAGTGGGACTATTCTGGTAGAATGGGAAGGGTTGGAAAAGCAAGAAAATAGACGGAAACGTAAAAATACTACAAGTTACAGTAGAAAGTGGGGAAGTGAACGGATGGGGGGGTTGCCCCGGGCCCACACAGGGCTTATCAGAGGGGTCATCGGCTGTGTTAACGAGCGCATAAACGTTCCGATCCTTCCATACGTCGTGGAATGCCAGTGCACAATTTTGCCAAAGTGCCAATTTTCGCCGAGTCATGCCAAAATATAATGGTTACCACAGTAACGTCCCTTGAACGATCGCGAAAAGATCAGATTGCTCATACCCACCCTTACGTGTATACATTCTGAAAGTTTGACGAAGATCGGTTCAGTACATTCAGAGATAATATATTGGTCTCCACGGGGAATGTCAGAAAAGACAAAAAATAAAGAAAGTAACATCGACAAAACATAAACCATCTGGCATCGCGATGCCGGTGGGCTGATCAGTCGAAGAGTTCAGACAAAACAGCGACAAGACTGCACTACAGGTTAATAGAGTCAGTCGTATCATAAAAACACCGGTAATGAACTTCACATCAGCATACAGTAACAAATTCCACTTCATTTTCACCAAGAGCACTTTATACACGAGTGAATCTGATGAACGAGTCATCCACAAACGCTTTGTACAAATCAAGTATTCTCAATCTGCATATTAAAACAGCGCCTGAAGCTGCAACTGTCACAATACATAGGATGAAGTGACGTCAGAGTAATCTATGGTCATGATATGATCTCCATGTTGTAGGGCACAATGTCCTACTGTGCCAAGTTAACTAGTAACGATATGTCACATTATTTAAATAAAGTTGAATCAGTAGGTTTAAGAAAAGCTTAGTGCTGTATGGCCAGATTGGCGATCTGACTGTACGTGCTGCAAAATGCTTACATTTCCTTGCCCTACATCATGGCGGCCAGAACTGATAGGAATAAAGAAATTACGTCACTGTCACGCTATGTATATAAATATTACGTAAGGACGAATACATTCATCGACATAAACTTCACTTCGTGAACCATCAACCTAGTAAATCCATTGCAAAACTTAACTTGAAATCAAAAGCAACACCAAGCCGCTGCAAACTGGCATCGTGGCCAGCTAGACCTCACATCCCCCATCTCGAAGTTGGTATACGCATTCCATGCTAAATTTTAACGTGATCATGGCTACTATTGGGCTACAGACAGCAAATTTGACCAAATTCGCAGTTATCAAGGAGCTCCTGTACTCGTTTCTTGACCGATCAGGGCCCAGTTTGGCACGTATATAAAGCCGACCCATAGTCTACGCTTACAAGTCAAAATTTCATCTGTGTATTTTGTTGCCGGAAAATTTTTTTACTGTATTTTCAACATCAACGCTACAAACCTTCCCCTATCCAATGATATCAAAATTGTTTCCGAGTTCAAACAGCTTCATTACTGGCCATGTACAGTTCAAAAACTTTGTCATTCAAAAGCATGAGGGACAAAAAAAGATTTTAAAAATCTAACTTTTTTACCACCAGTGGCACACAGTCCTACCCCACAAAACTCAGTATGATGACAGAGGAGGTCCGAACCATTTTTGCACCTCGGAAACATATTTGCATTCGCTCTGTAGTTTCGACGATAGGTGGCGCTGAGAATCTCGGTAAACGCATCCCCTAAATTTAAACCCTCATAATTCAGGAACACCTGAGTGAATCCACCCAAATTTTAACAGTTTGTTGAACAAACTGCACATAAACCCCAAAAATTTCCTAGAAATTTCCCAAGGGATAACCCCTGCTGAAGGTTTATATTCCAAAAAAGTAAAAGTTTCAGTTTTGGGGCCCACACCCCACCCCTGAACAGACGAGGTGAAATTTGCCATCGACTCCTGCATGCCAAATTTCACCCACATCGGTGCAACGTGTCGCCCCAAATACAGGCGCATGCGTGAAGAGCACATGCTGACGGAAAATTAGACAAACAAGTTTAAAATACAACAAGAATTGCACACGTAAAATAATCCATAGATACGTAAACACGTCACACACCATAAGATATGCCAATATGTCTCATGACAATACAAACCCTTGTAACAAAATGACCTCAAGGAAGGATGTCTACTTCCAGCATCACAGGGAACCGCAACCACAATCGGCATATGCATAATAAATACCAATTGTTATTAGTTAGTGTTTTAATTTTAGGCTGCATCGCATGCACGCCATGCATAGATGCGGCCTACTGCTACAGATGTCACAATGTAGTGTGGTCTGTGTGATGGTCACAGGATACATTCTACAAAAACGGCTTAACCGATCGAGATGCCATTTGCCGAGCTAACTCTTGTGGGCCCAAGGAACCAGATGGGGCCAGATCCCCCACGGGAAGGGGCAATTTTGGGAGGCTGTCCGGCCCATTGAAAAGCACTGGGAGTCTCTGTGGTGGTGTATGCAGCAAAAGGATCATTCAATCCTCAAAACAATGCTACAGCCGACAGTACCAAAATGCTCTCGACTGGTTAGTGTCACATTACATTGTGTCCCGTGAAAAATCCGCCCCCTGTGATGCGGGCTTTTGCCAAAAGTTTTTGACCATTTGTCTAAAAATAGCTTCCACACAATTTGACAATATTACAATACAAAACTAAACCATAATTCGCATTCCCCCGAAATTTGTCACGACTGTGTCGAATGGGACGTGAAAAGCCCAGCACATTCACAACTTACAAAATCCATGCCAGACTCGCCAGGCCCCACATGCATGTGTAGGGCCTACAATGGGAAGAATGCGTGAATCAAACAACAAAGAGCGAGGACACGGTTCTTGCAAGGAGACAGTCAGCCCCGTCCCCACAAGTCTGAAGTCTGGTGTGTGCTCTAAGCTCCTCAGTGGAATCTGGGGCCATGCCCCAGCCGCCCCAAGGTTTGCCGCATATTTGGCTAACACTATTTAAAAACCATCGACAATCTCTGTGGGACTACTACAGCCGACAGTAGTCAATGTTCCCGAGGTTCTCAGAGGTATCTGCCACAACTACACGCCACCAAAAAGTCAAGTCGTGTCTTGAGTCTGGAGTTGTCAAACTGTGACGTGTTCTCACTCAGTCGAGTTTGCCAGTGGCTGTCGTAATCGCTCACAAAGCTTGCTGATTCATTGCACAGCGCTACAAAAACTAGCCACCGTTTTGTACCCGTCTTTCTGACTGTCGCCAGACATCTGAGCGACAGAACCTAACCCTCGCCCTAACCGTACTAACCCTAACCAGTTACGTTAATCCGTGTTCTTGTAAGTCTGGTCCTTGTCCTTATCTTTGACCTTGAAAGCTTGGTCCTTGTCCTTGAGGGTCCAATCCTTGTTAGCATCACTGATCCTAACCTAATTCTAACGTTACTCAGACGTCTGTCGCCCAAAAACATGTTCAGTTTTTGTACCTGTCTGTGTGTGGTACGTTTGGCCGGCAGACCATCGGGGCGATCTTAGGGTTAGGTTATGGTCTGTTGCCCAAACTTCAAGCGACCTATCTATCAGTAGGTGTGTTTGTCAGGCTTGCTATGCATCTGATGTTGCTGCTGCTGCTGCATGCTGACATTCCCTTATCATACTCTTACTACTGACATCAACGGTGTTGTCAAGGTATGGCTTAAATGGACACTGCCTCGTAAATAAGCACGAATACTGACGTTGGCAACAAACTGCATGCAACCACACGACTAGAAAGTAGATTTTTCTGTTCATTCCAGATGCATTCTACGTTTCCATCTGACGACTCGCAGGAAAAAGCAGTTCTTCCTCAATTCTGAAAGGTACGCCTGACCACTTCTTGATAGGTCGATACTCGTTCTCGCCGACACACCGCCACATCACGTTGTCCTTGCTCAGGGAGTATCCGAACTGTCGTGAACCCTGCTTGTACTCGATCTCAAGTCCAACCTTGTGACCACACATCCGACACAGCACTGGACCTGCGCACCAGACGACACAGTTGCTAGTGAAAGCATTATAACAAGCACTATCACAAGCCACCCTACTTATCTGAAGGGTGAATGTGGCTGCATTGTAATCTGCATAGCATAAAAAACTGCCACTGGCACACTTCAGCTTTGTTGTACAAGATACTTTTCAAAAGTATTCTGAAGACACAAGATGGTATCTTCAAGATACAAGATACCGTTTGGAGATACTTTTGCACGTACATACGGACGGACATGAGACCGGCTTTATTAGGTCGACTCTGTCGAAGAGTCGACCTAAAAAGTAGCTGTCAAAAGTACCTTCAATTCTGTCAAGACAGGTTCAAAAGTTTTACGAGACAGAATACAATCTAGTATCTTCAAGATACAAGATACTATCTTGAATATAGTATATTGCACAACACTCAAACTTCATTAAATAAACTCCTTTTTCTTGACTACTTGACTATCTACACTTTCAACCACATATGGTGGGTCTGGCCCAACAGTCTGCAAGACTATTTGTTGACCCAAGACTTTCATCAACTGATGAGTTTTAAGTATAATTTGTCCAAATTGTACTATTGCAGCCCACCTAATGAATGCTGGTACCTTCTACTCAGTTGACTCCGTAGGCAATACAAACACTTATGATTATGATGATAATGATGACGATGATTATTACTAGGCTACATCACAGCGTTAGCTAATGATAGCATCCTACTACTACACGTGGAGAGCCTTGGTCCATCTATCTGTGTCTGTTGGTCACGTTTGTAAGCCATGCGAAAACTGCTAAACCGATCGAGATGCCATTTTGGGGGCTGAGTCATTTGTGCCTAAGGAACCATGAATTAGATGGGAGTGCAGATCCGCCAAGGGAAGGGGAAGTTTTTAGGGGTTGTCTGCCCCACTGAAAAGCACTGGGAGTCTTTACTGCAATGTACGCAAAAATGGCTGAACTAATCGAGATGCCGTTTTGGGGGCTGATTCATGCGGGCCCAAGGAATCATTTATTACTTGGGGCCAAGGTCGGACGAATCCAATCACCACCACGAGGGGTGACAAAACAGTGATGCAGCCTTTTGTCAAAATTTGTTGACGACTTGTTATAATTATTATTACCGTTCTGAAAATCCAACCGAAACTCGATACGTTTCTGTGACTTCTTCACTTCGACGTGCTTCAAGATGTCATCAGCGATACAGATGTAGTTGTTGCATCTCATCCTCATGTCGACTGCGGAGCACAAACGCGCCTTACATGATCGGCAGTGGATGGAGATGTTGCGAGTGTCCAACAAAGACGACGTCAACGTCTTCTTCTGTTTCTTCTGCTGCAAATCTGTCCACAGCCTTTCCTAACAACAAACAGATTAATGTCAGACGTCAGTACACAGTTGCAAGCACGTGAACGCTCACACACAGCCATTCTCATAGCAATTTTACCTCGGTCCAATTCCCAAAGTCTCCTAGATCTTTGCTTTGTCACATAGCAAGTACTGCCTGGACCGGTTCTTCTGAGCTACTCGATTTCTATTTTATTTTTCCTTATCTTTTCGTTTCTGGGCCGTGTGCTAGATTAAGCTGGCCATCCCGTCAGCTTTTGAGTGCACGTTAATCTACCGTATCCTTAAGATGCTCAGTCAACAGGTTCAATATATCAAATGCAATCAAAATGGGGTCTTGATAATCAACGATCTATTGTATATTTCTTAATCACCAAAAAAATCACTTTAAAAACAATGACAAGTTTAGATGCATGTCAAGCGTAAAATCAATAACACAGAGCTCATCATCAATTCCATCAACAGACACAAGTTCAGTTTCTTTGAATGAAATGTTTGGACTACAAAAGCAGAACAGGGTTTCACAGAATTCACTTCATGCTTGCCTCAAAGAATATGGCTATCAACATTATATCTCGCCGGCTTAATTCTATGGAATTAACTCAGGTTAAGTTGGAACTGCAAAGTTTATCACACAGAAATTTGTGGCTGCCGCAAAAGGAAGACGTTTACTAACACAGAAAATCAATGCACTGTAGATGTAATTGTTAAAAGTATAATGTCAAGTGTTAATGTTTAAAATCATAAACACAGTAAAGATGCAAATGTCTGTAAACACGGGATCTCAAGTAATGGTATCTATCCTTCTCAACAATATTTTCGCAAACCCCGTCCCTAATCTGCAGCTGTAACATAACGAAACAGCCAAATATTAATTTCTGTTAATTACTGTACTAATTTTTAACAGAAATATTCCACTATAAACACAGCTATGTAAACACACTTCTAATAAGTGACAAGACATCACTCCTATGCTCCTAACTTGACAAGATACTTCTTAAAATGTTCGCCAAAAATTTCTAAAAAACATACCAACAACTGCACCACAACAAATAGACGGCCTTTCAACTTTATCCCTGGGAAAAAATTGATTTTAAAAAGACATCAAACAAGTTGAAACAACATACCCGTTCTGTGGCAATCCTGGCGTGCAGTTCAGCTGCTGTCAACTCGTTGATGTCAGCGAGCGCCTGCTGCATCAAATACTCCTTCTCCAGATTTTCATACTCTCTCCGTTCATTCACAGATCCACGGTCGACAATCAGGTAGCATTCACTGTTCGGCGCCCTTGCTCGTCCTTTCGACTGCACTGAACCGATCTCATTCGACACAAAGTTGTAGCGGATAACGAAGTTACACTTGGGCATGTTGAGGCCTTCTTGCGCAACGTCCGTTGCGATGAGTAGATTGCATCGATGCGGATCATTTCGATCTGCAGATGTCAAGCCACAAAAGTGTGATGGACAGGCAGACAGATTTGCCACGGCCTATGCCGCACTTTATTGCCACAATTCAAGACTATTATTCCACTCAAGTTTGATTTTCAGAAAACACATAGACAAAACAGGGACCATCATATATGCAGCAGCTGCTACAATACAGTGATCAAGAAGAAGATAGTAAACACACACACACACATTCAGTAACTGTTACCAACTTGCTCAGATGGAGAGACCACACTGCTACAATAATAGCCAAGGCATCTAAATGTTCACGGTGACTCAAGAAGCTCAAACAAGCTGGTGTATCACCATCTAATCTTGTGTACTGCAAAGAAGCAGTCATTAGACTTATCATGAAATACGCATATCCAATCTGGCACTCCAGTCTCACATCTGAACAGTCGAATGCACTTGAAGCTGTACCGTGGAGAATGCAGTGAAAACCGTCATTTTCTTGACATGTATAGCCTCCACACACGACGACAACAACAGACCAAGGACGTTTTTGACCAGATTGTCCACAACTCTGAACACCGACTTCTCAACCTGTTACCTATTGAACGTGAAAGACTTGACACTGATTGCCTTCGGTGTGTTGACAGACTGCCTCATATATTCGCAAAGACTAACAGATTTAAGAACATGTTTATTTGCTTTTGTTTATCGAATTTTCAGACTAAATGATTATGTGTGACTGTCTAATCCAGCCTCTGGGCTGCCACATTTTGTACTGTATTTGTACAGTTAAGAACTGTAGGAGTTTGTTGGAGCAAAGTTCTACTGCATACATGCCCTTGCTAATGAAAACTACCACATTTGCATTAGGGAGAAGATGCCAGAATTCTCCTAAATGGTGCAACTTATACAGTGTCCATACCACAAGAGTAAAGGTAAAGTTCTCCCATACTCATTACCAAGCGTTGGGCCCGGAGCTGATCCCGGTGTACGGGCAGTCAGCCCGCAAGTGACTTGAAGCCATCCACATGGTGGTAGGCTGCCATTACATTCCGCCAGGCCTGGGTCACCTTCCCAGCTGAAGAGCGTCACCGCCCATCAGCCAGTACAAAATTATACTGCTTGGTGACAGAGGCACATGTGTGAGCAGCTTGTCCAAGGCTGTTACCTGGAAGCAGACCGGCCAAGATTCGAACCAGTGACCTTTTGCATTGCGAGCAAATGCTCTACCATTAAGCCACACGGGCCACTCAGTACTACCACAAGACAGTAAAAAAACAGTATTTCTGATAACCTGCGCGGAAACGCCGAAGGGTGTTTTCCTGCTGTATGTCAGTCATGGTACCATCTCGCTGTCCCTGTCCTACCAGCTTGTCGGCAAATACTCGACCGTGTAGCTGTGGCTGCTCATGCACGTAATTCACCAGTTTACTGACTGCAAGCCTTGTTCTGGTTAACAGAATTCCTTCCAAACAAAATAACATTAAAAACTTTTAAGTATACAAATGACTTTCAGGTAAACATTTCGTTCAAAAGTTAAAAAAAATCATCCACACACACATAACTAGGTTGTGCAGGTAATGGGTGACAGATGCCACCTATGACATGGCAACAATAGTAGCAGTAAATTTATGGTACTGGGATTAATGGTTATGAATTTTTAGCAATTAATTTGTTGTTAACACTCAAATTTCAAACAATGTCCCAATTATGTGCATTCTTAATGATGCCAATTTAGTACTTAGCTGCCCGATAACTTTCATACATTACTACTGTTTACAAACAAAATGGACAATTCTGCATCTCTAACTCTGAAGAGTGTAAAGAAGCTAGTCTATCTCAAAGACTGGTCAGAATCTATGGATTGAGTGTAAGAACAAAACAATAACTACAATTTAAAAGCTTCTTAATATAACTCAGAACAACACGACAGATTGGCACCGATATGACTTAAGACGATTACTGCAATTCAAATGTCATATTGCTGTCAATTTCGTTGTTTTAACAATTAATTAATTGGCAATTATTATTTGAAAGATAAATCGTCAATAAAATCTGTAACTGTTAACAGCCCTAATAAAAACAGTTCTACCTCTGGGATCAGAGTCACCCAAGAAGAGACCACTGAGCAGATCACTGAGCTTATGAAGTTTCGCATTATCTCCAGCCGACGACTCTGTATTGGCGAGTTTTTCTAATGTTGCTCGTCGGCTGCCATAGAGCTGGCGAATGGTCTCGGGAATGGCCGTGAAATCATCGTTGAAGTAGTCTTCTAGTACGTCAAACGAATCACATATCCGAAGTTCTTTGTAGACAAGCAGTGAAGCGTTCATTTGCTGTAGGGCTGCAGCAGCGGCTGAGATGAAGCCGGCATCTTTCTTATCGGCATCCAATCTGATCTACATGTGCAAAGTACAGAATTATTATCTTACATATCTTTTATGCCATGTCGCGTTTAAGTCACATGTATGCCATACTCCCACCTAGCACTGCTACAATACTCATCACCATCATCGTCATTTTGGAGACATTCTTCCCAGCCCATCTTCTGGCTTAGTACTAAAAAACTAAATCAAACACAACTAACGCCAACATGCATCCGTAACAAAATATCTTACAATAAAATAAACGAAAAACTAAATCCAGGTTTAGTCGCCTCTCAAGACCTTCAGCCTGGAAATGGAACAGGCCTAGTTTTAAAGAAGTAGATAAGCAAAAAAGTAAGTAAGTAAGGAAGAAAGTGAGCAAGTATGGAAGTTAAGTAAGCAAGCGAATTATTTTTACAGCGCCAGAATCAACAAATAAATTGGGCGAATTACAGCCCCAGATCCGATACTGGGCCACGAGCACCAAAAAGACATTAGGCTGCTGCTGCTACTGTTACCATGACAACAATGTCAACTGTCATTTACCTGCACAACCCAGTTTTCAAACTGCTGTGTGCCGGGCTGATGCGGAAGTTTAGTAGTTGCAACTCCCATCTCATTCAACATCATCAGCTCCTTCATCAGCGTCATCACCTCCACTGCGTACTCTGCATCCATGTTCCGAGGCTCCACGGGAACTATCTGATCGCGCTTCGGTCGCGGGTTAAACTCCATAAGTTCGCGGATGTTTTCTTCACGTCGCACATACGTGATGCATTCGCAGTCCAGGTTGGCACAAATGCGGATGTAATGAGTCTGTGGATTGTCCTCGCATGCACCAACTCCTAGAGAAGCAGTGAGACCGATGATCTGTGGCAAACGGGCAGCAGAGTCCTGCCGACATGCGGTGTAGTACGCCGCCATGATGGCATTGTATGGATGACTCAAGATAGTGTGGTGGCACTCGTCCATTATCAACATATCAACGTCGCTGATTTTCATTTCGTTCGTTTTCAGTGCATTCAAAAATAACTGCAGATAACACAAAGCAAATATGCATAAAGCAATGACTGTTAAGTTTCTTCATTTCAATGACGAAAAATGATTTCATATGAAAATGTGGTACTGAGAAACTGAAATCAGCCAACAACTTGTGACAACTAGCTGCAGTTATGACAGATGAACAGACAAACTACTTAACAGCATTTCAGAATAGTATCGATACAGGTTAAACATTCAGTATTACAATAAATTACAACACTGTTCTAACAGCATTTTCCAATGTCTTCAAGAAAACCTCTGCAAGCTGTTGTACCAGTATTTTCACAGGCTGGATGCACTTCACGACACCCAACCAACCAAACAGTGTCAAAGCACTTACAGCTATCACGAAGATAAAAAATATAAACTCTGTCCAGAAATTGAAGTGAAATAGACATAATTCAAACAATACACTTGTATCATCATATCATCCAAACTAAAAGACATAGACGCAGAGGATGTACTGGCGATATAATGTGTATGATGTAAAATGATATAATACACCTAAAGTGTGCTTAAAAGCTGATGTGCACCCAGCTTAATACACCACACAAAACCATAAGCATAAGAGAAAAGTAACAATAAAGAACTAGAAGCAAGAGCTGTTGAATGCAAGCTATGGTATAAATCATTCAAAAACGTAAAACATAGAAAATAGTTAAAATCAACTAAACTACAGTCTATGCAAACAAGCAAACCTGAGCTGTGGCCACGACAACATCATAGTGTCGGAAGTACTCAGACAGCAGCAGTTTATCACCCATGCCACAGACGATGCCACTTTCTGGCATGATTTGACACAGAGCATCTCGCTGTTGTGCAATGAGATTGCGAATGCACACAACAAACAGACATTTGAACCTGTGCTGCTGCACAATGGCGTGATCACGCCTAGTCTTGCATATGTAGCCAGCAGTGAACGTTTTTCCTGATCCCGTAGGAGCGCAGATGATGCAGTTGCTGCCTTGGCATCCTGGTTCCGCAAGCTCCATCTGATAATTCTTCAACGTTACGACTCCACTGCAGTTCTCTACTGGCCTTGTGTGAGTGAAGACAGTGCTGGTTATTGTAACAGATTTCATTGACGGAATCAGTGGCAAGACTGCATCATCTTGCTCCATATAACAAGAATCATATGCCAAACTTCCACGTATTAACGGCCGTAGTGATGCTGTGTCAGGCTCTGGACCATCAACTTCTTCAACTGATGGCTGACACTCAACTTCAGACAGAGTATTCGAGCCAGGCTCATTGCGGATTCCTACATCAACTGACACACATGTGCCGTTCTGTTCAGTGACGCCACATGCTCTTGCACATGCCTGGATGTCTGTTTGCTGGGTGTCTCTTTGGTGAGAAACTTCTGTATACTTCTTGACCTCTGTATCACCACAAGGGTAAGATAATGAACGCGAAGCATCAGTTTCACATCTGGCTCTATGTTCACCATCGTGGCGCTCTTCTAAGCTCCGGCTTCTGACAGTTTGCTCAGCATTTCTCTGTATGCTAACATTATTGTCATTCACAGAAGAACGATTGTCAACTGATGTCACACAATGACGCTCTTCCAAGCTACTACTTCTGACACTCCTTGCTTCATTACTATGTGTTGCCGCTTGTGCAGCTTGGCTATTCAAATACTCATCTACCAAACATTAAAAAACAACAACAATGTTAGGTCTTGCCCAGACAGTGTATTTACAGCTCAGTAATCTCTACATCTTTAGTACCAGTACCTCAAGTCAAGGCAACTAAATACATGGCTTAAGTGAACCCATGTCAAAACAGGAAAGAGTACAATAATGGAACACCACAAGATTTTGTTTGCATTTTCTGACCCAAAAATGGGACAAAACGTTAGGAGTATTGGTAGGCCCTACAGCTGGAGCATTCACTGTCATTTTCAATCCAATTTTGGGTCAGGAAATAATCCTCTCCTCTCAAGCAATCACTTAACATGGGGACTATTGAAATTGCACGACTGACATGACAGACTGGACAATAAAGGACAGGACAATGACAGACTGCATAAAGACAGAATGGATAATGACAGATGGCTTTTGCCCACTATGAATTCAGCAACGTTGGCCTGTTACCAACAGAAGCATACTTGTATCAAATATGTCTACGTTTAAAGAACTTATTTGATTTTTGACAGCAATATGAAATCACTAACTGTAAAATGCTTATTATACTGTATGGCACTGCTAAAGGTATACGAAATTTCTCAAGCTATCACAAAGCAATCACTTTTTCTAAGCAACAATATTAGATAACTTCAGGATCACATAAGAATGTTAAGCGTGCATGAGTAATTTCATAACAGCATAGCAGTACATTACCGACAATTATTTCAAGTCCTGAAAATAAAGAAGACTGGATTAAAACATCACCAGCAAATTATATAAGTTACTACAATTTAAGCAGGCTTACACTTGGGTTAACCCTGTAATTTGCCCATTGTCACACCCGCATCCCCGCATTTTACCCATAACTGACCTCAATGTCCAGTCAGGAATTTTCAGTCAACCTTCAATTTCTTAGCTGCTCCTGCTGGCCAGTGTTAGAAACTACCCGTCTATTTCATTAACAAACCCAATACAGTGCGACGTGATGGGCGCAAGAAATCCTCTCTACATGCATCATTAATACCAGAAAATTAATTATTGCTTTAAAGCATCTACCATATACTGAAAGATTACAACAGCTCAAACTTCCTACATTGAAATATAGGTATTTACGAAGTGATATGATAGAGGTGTTTAAAATGGTACATAATTACTACGATTCAGGAGCTGTGAGAAAATTTTAACTTTAATCCACTGACTGTAACATCACTAAAAAAATTTAAATTGCAGAAATTTACATTTCATTACAATATACGAAAATATTCTTTTTGTTCTCGAGTAGTTAATATTTGGAATAGTTCACCTAATTATGTTGTGGAAGCAAACCCTGACAGCAATATCAGCAAGAAGGACGATATCCTCATTAAAGAATCATTATTCGAATTCCTGTCTTGTGTTGACAGAAGAATCTGTTTCCTATACCAAGATGTTATTATACTTGTTCGTTGATATTTCACCTGGTCTGAATCTACAAGGATACATCAGGATATACAAGTGTGATTTTACCAGCTTGGAACATGGCTCGAATTGGCCATATTCGATCAACAACAAACCCTGTTAACAGTACACCTTCAAAAATAGACTGGATTAACTCTGGATTAATCAAGATGTCGTTTATAACCATAAGTGTAAATTAACAGGAACCGCCGGAGGTATACCAGTTTGTATGCAATTTGAGATGTGGGCAGAGAGGAATACCTGCGCCCGTCAAATCACATTGAATTGAATTAAACACAAACAAAATCTGATTTGTAGTAATAAATGTATGCATATCATACCGATTACAGAAATAAGATCGCGTCTTTTGATATCCTCGAAAAATTGTTTCAAGAAGTCTAAGTTGTTAGGTGTGATCTTTTCCAGCCGTTCCAACTGTTTAAAAACATCAAGACAACTGTCGCAATCCTCTGCAACCGCATCACCAAGTTCAGCAACATATTTCAAAACGCCTACATCTTTGGTGTTTAATTCACGACTCAAACGCACTAAAAGTCTTTTAAATGGAAGGATCAAACTCTTCTCATTTGCATCCATAATACACACATATTTTGTAACTACTTACGGAATTTCCGAATTACGGATTTTCCACCAGTGTATCTAATTCTAGGAGCATAGAACAGATAACGATCTAATTTCAGTAATTTTATTATTCTTACAGACGCCAAGTCATCTGGAAGCAGGCTGACGCATTCTTGGGCTGTCGTGGGGTAATCGGCACTGTTACGATACGATACGGTAGATTAACGTGCGCTCACAAGCTGACGGCCAGTGACGGGGTGGCCAGCTTAATCTATAGCGCAAGGCCCAGAAACGAAAAATAAGGAAAAAATAAAATCAAATATTAAGAGAGTAGCTCAAACAAACGGTCCAGGCAAAGCCGTGGAAACAGTCCGGGAGGAAGAAGTACAAAAGCTCATCAGAAGATGAGATAGCGAACGTGAACGTTTTACGACGACATCGTACATGTAGAGGCCGGAGCCTACGCCCATTAAACTGACTTCCTAATTTCTACTATCACTATAAGCGTCAATGGTAATCTATGCAGTGCACCCAATCATCTATGCACCTACGCCCATCAAACCGAGTTATCAGAGTTTGTTTTGCCTAAATAATCGCTGAATAATTGCGCACATGGTATTAATATGGTCATAAACTATCAAAAGTAAATTTTGAAACTGAGGTAAGCCTAACAATTGTTTTACGACGACATCGCACATGAATTCGGTGAAATAATGCAAAATAAGGGCCATTTCGCCGTTCAAGGTCATTTAAGGTCACCGATATTGGTACCAATCGAAAGCTCATATACGACTTCTTATCAAAACGATAGCTAGGCAAGTACTTCGCATTAAGTCTTGAATTTATGAATATGCTAGGAATTTATACCGAGGGCGTCACGCGGTCCCTCTGCAGACGTTTACTACTAGACACAGTAATCGTAAATTGTCCATAGTTATGCCTTTGTCAACCACTTTTACGCAATACGCCCATAAAATTACCAAATTTGGTAAAAATTACGCAAAATGAGGACCATTTCGCCGTTCAAGGTCATTCAAGGTCACTGATATTGGTACCAATCGAAAGCTCATAATTATATGACTTCTTATCAAAACGATAGCTAGGCAAGTACTGCGCATTAAGTCTTGAATTTATGAATATGCTAGGAATTTATACCGAGGGCGTCACGCGGTCCCTCTGCAGACGTTTACTACTAGACATAGTAATCGTAAATTGTCCATAGTTATGCCTTTGTCAACCACTTTTACGCAATACGCCCATGAAATTACCAAATTTGGTAAAAATTACGCAAAATGAGGGCCATTTCGCCGTTCAAGGTCATTCAAGGTCACCGATTTTGGTACCAATCGAAAGCTCATATATGACTTCCTATTAGTGATTAATACTAACTTACCTCCTATATTGCATCGTTTCGGAGATACAGCATTCCAAATGTGAAAAATCGCTATATTTCGCTATACCCTCTTGCGTTTAAACCCCCCGACGGAGGGGTTCCCCTTGGACGATCTTCGTAAATTTTCCGTGGATGTCAATGGATGGCCAAGGTACTAAATGGCGAATAAAAATTGCCGAAAATTTTAACCGGCTGAGTAGGGTGCATGAACGTCACAGACAGACGACAGACGGACGGGCGATAGCATATAGCGAACGTGAACGTGAGTTCACGTTCGCTAACAACAGTTCCAACGTGACTGTTAAAAAGCACATCCTTGCGCGGAAACACATCGTGTGACAATACGATACGATGCGATACGATACGGTATATTAACGTGCGCTCTAATGCTGACGAGATGGGCAGCTTGATCTAGCGAACGGCACAGAAACGAAAAAAAGGAAAAAATACAAACAAAAACCAAGTAGTAACGTATTGATCGAAAAAATCGGCCCGCCAGTTCGGGCTCGGCGTGAACCGAATAACCAAAAAGGGTCTACTAAAAAAACAAAACATAATTTATGATAAGTCACGTGTTCGTGTTCTCTCGGACCACCCACGTTGCCACCGCGCCACCTGAGTTAGCACGTGTGTTCATCAAAATTCGTTCGGTGATTTCTGAGCTCCGGTGGCCGAAATTTGGCCATTCCCGTTACTTTGGCTTTTACGTGCAACTGCCTGTACCGCGATACAAGCAGTGATGAAAAACAAGGTGTCGCCCTAACGGGACGTAACATGACTGGCCCGCCGTTCAGTGTTATCGTGGAGCTATAATTAGACTGCAGGTGGCATGACGTCATCGCATGATCGCCTAGCCTTCGCGGGTGACGTCGCTTGCAGGCCCGCCGTAGAGTGTTACAGACGACGACGACATACGACGACAGACGCCCGCGACCGTTACTATTATGGCCCCCTATAATAAGTTCGTGTTTAGTAATAATAATAA